>SXGQ01296573.1_pt1 | contig 26634 bp, 23 predicted proteins | sample 3178371 | NCBI WGS metagenome assembly SXGQ01 (sample SAMN11356859, study PRJNA531348) | freshwater metagenome | isolation source: freshwater sample F1-20 | place: China: Fuxian Lake, Yuxi | collected 2017-12-25 | reverse complement strand
ACTATAAAGATGTTTTGAATCAACATGATTCTGAGGAGACATTTTTTTATGTTGATCCACCGTATTTTGGTTTTGAAAAATATTATATCAATAATAACTTTAATCAAGATTCACATAATGAATTGTGTAATGAACTAAAGAAAATCAAAGGTAAGTGGTTACTTAGCTATTATAAATTTGACCAACTTGAGAAGTGGTATTCTAATTATAAAATTGTTTCAAAGAAAAATAATCTAAGTGAAGAATTTCTTATATTAGGTTCATAAAAAAAACCACTCAATTGAGTGGTTTTTATTTTAATATGAAGTTTTGACATAATCTATCAACTTCAAAAGGTTTTCGGTATTTTTTGGATATTTATCTAAAAGACTTTCTAAAAAATGTATACGACCAGTTTTATATTTATCACCATAAGACTTGTATTCTTCAAATATACCCTTTTCCCACTCTAATAATTGTTCAAAATCCCTCTCAACAATATTCATATCTAATTGATTAAATTTTTCTGAAAGTGGTGTTGTTGATTCATGTGTTTTAGTATCAAGAATCATTTGATTTATATCTAAAATATCTTGATTTTTTTCTTGACAACAACTTAGAAAGAACTCAGAGCTTCTTTCCTCATTATTTTGTTGAAGTGGGTCGTAAACACAGTCGTGAAAAAGTGCACAAATAATCATTTTCTCATAATCTTTTTGAGACTCAAAATTAGATTCATTAATTTGGTCAATCAAATCTAAAAGATGATTTTGTGTGTGATATGACCTATGTGATTCGTTCCACATAGATAATAGTACATTATAATCTATTTTTATATTCCATTTATCTAATAATTCTTGCATAATCAGATGTATTTTACTTATATATTAAAAAGGAATATCATAGTCATCTGAAATTTTATTTTCAGACTCACCAACTATACTCTTTATATTGTAATTATTGTTTACTATCTCAGTTCTTACTGAAAGTTCAAGTAAAAGCTTTTCTGTATCATCAATTACAATATTCGGAGAAATTTTTTTATTTTCAAGAAGTGCGAAGGCTATGGTCAGGTCTTCACTAAAGGATTTAAATAGATTCTTTACAATATTAATTTGCTCAGATATAGTAAATCCTTGAAGATTTTTTATTGCCTTTGGTATGTTTGTTATTATTCTACTTAATAATTCAATATCTTCTTCATTAGGATCACAATCTACATACTTTTCATAAGTAAATAGTGGCTGTAACTTTGACCATATTTTATACTGATTCACATCATTCTGAATATTTCTAAAATAGAATAGAAAATCATTACAATGCCATATTTTATGTCTACAATCTTCACTTATCTCATTTTCTTCAAATATATTTGCTCTGTTAGCTGATATTAAAGTATAGATTCCAACATCAACACCTTTTGACTCTTTAATAAGAGAAGATATCTCGAATTCTTTGCTTATCTCAAAATAGGGTGATAATTCTTCCTTGTATTTATTATACACATGAAAATACTTATCTGAAAAATACCTTCTTGTCACACCGTGTAATGGTCTCGCTACTGTATAAGCAGCTATTTTAATCTCGATTTTATCAAGTATAGCATTTAGTTCATCTCTTTTTTTAAGAATTCTGATTACTGAATGATGTGGACTTCCTAAATTAGTAAGTTTTAACTTACCATCCTTCAAAAATTCCTCAAAATCTTTAGTCCAGAAAAATCTATTATTCTCAATGTCATAACCAATTTGAGTACAATTTATATCAAAGGAATCTATTACTAACTCTGGTTTATCAGAAGTAGCTGAGTAATAAACATAATTAAATAACCCAGAGTTTTCTGTTCTTTCAATTAGATAGAAATCCTTGGTTTTAGAACCTTCACATAGACCCGTATAATCCTTCCAATAAATCTTTTCTTGACTCCTATAGAAGACCTTTTTATTATCTTTTGTTTTGGTAGATTCACCAAATATTTCTTCTTCTTTTATCTGTTTATCAAAAATGAAGATATCTATATCATTTACAACCGCAACATTGCCAGACACTTGTTCCCAAATAAGATTTCCTAAAGACCCACCTGCTATTATGCCGTGTTTTGGAAAATTAATCTCTTTGGTCTTCAAAAAGTTAAGAGCATTTTTAGCTAATTGTTCAATATTCATATTTTTAGTTTTTAAATATATTAAAAAGTTCTTCTTTTACTTTTAACATTCCAGATGATGCTTGCTCTTGTATATGATAAAAAAATGGTCTTCTCATTTTTGGAATATAAAAGTCTACATTGGCAGGATCAATATAATAAATCAAACAAGTCTCAGGTGTAGAAAATGGTATTGTGTTTGCCGGAAAAACTTGCATTGATGTTCCTATAATTATACAAACATCAGCTTCTTTTGCAGCATCTTCTGACTTTTTTATTTTCAATTTATCCAATTCTTCTCCAAACCAAGTAATATATGGTCTTAGTTGAGAACCCCTCTCACACTTATCACCTATTTTTAGGTCACCATCGCATTCATAGACAAGTAATGGGTCTAAAGTAGACTGTGATTTAGTAAGCTCGCCGTGTAGGTGTATAATTTTTGAGGTACCTGCTCTCTCATGTAGATTATCAACATTTTGAGTAATTACTGTGATATCAAATAAATTCTCAAGTTCTGCAACTATTTTGTGACCGTTATTTGGCTCAACATCTTTCAATTGTGACCTTCTTTCATTGTAGAAATTCAAAACCTTTTCTTTGTCTCTTTTCCATCCATCAGATGTCGCAACATCTTCAACTTTATGATTATACCATAGACCATCTGGACCAGTTCTAAAAGTTGGAACACCACTTTCAGCGGAAATACCTGCACCTGTGAAAATTAATATTTTATTCATTAATTACTTTATTTAACTTTTGTTCTCTCTCCTTGTCTATTCTTCTTACACTATCTGGTATATCTGGACATTTATTATATTGCCACCATTCGCTACCGTCATACTCCCCGCGATCAGACCAAGTTCCATCTTTATACCATATTGTGCCAAATAGTTCTTGTCCGCCATATCCACTATCATACATAAAGTTGAGTTTAGATAAAAATTCTTTCCAATCCTCTTCTGTATATCCAGTTGTTAGTATAAAAGTTCTCTCGATAATTTCTTCATCATCACCATAGTCATCACCTTTTTGTATCTCTGCACAAAGAACAACACCACTGATATGATTTATATGATTTAGAAATTCTTGTTTTGCGTTGGTATTTTTTGCCATTTTATCTATGTATCAGCGTTTGTGTTTATAAAGAGTTATATTATTTAATATACAAATATAAAAAAATAGATTTCATCTACCAAATAGGTAGGATAAAAAACCTTTAATAATATATACAGAAACAATATTGTGATATTTAGATGAAAATACCTGGTAAATTACCATTTCAAACAATTGTAAAGAAGTTACCACAATCTACTGATGTTGATAAGATATTCAATGTTCAAAAAAACATTGTATCTATAAATACTAAAGAAATTGTTTACAGAAAATCCAAAAAGAGCTTTTCTGTAAGACTTTTAAACTATGTTGAGCCTTTTTTAATAAAGGGTCAAAGATATACTCTTTTTTACACAGAGGTAGATCATAATCTCAAAATGGGGGATAGAGTTTTTATCACAGGAGGTGTTTATGATTCTGACTTAATAATTCAATCAGACAAATTCAAAAAACAATCAGATGGTTATATTGTGCAATTTGTTGATAGAACTATTGTAGTATTAGATATTGAATATACTGGTGATTTGCCATATGTAGATGAACCAATAGATAACTTTGTCAAGGTATTTGTCGTGCAGAGTCAGTCAGATCTTACATACTATTTGCAAAATTTATCAACAAGAAGTTTTAAAGAGGTAAGTAATAAGTTTTCTTGGTTCGGAACCTACTCAACATCTAATTTACTATATCTTGATGGTACTTATTCTATAACTGCTAATAATTATGGCATACAAGGATTTGAAAATCCAGGAACAACAACCTATGGTAATGCATTTCTTAGATTATCTGGTACATTTAGTGGTGTTTTAGAGGACATGAATTATTATGTAATAGATAGAAAGAGAAAGATTACTGGTTATAGTATAGTATTCTTAGGATTCACATATGTTTACATAACTTGTAATTTACCAATAAATCAACCATTAAATACCTATATAAATGTGTATTTGTCGGATTTGAATGGAACGGGTTCATATACGTCTTTGGAAGGTGTTAAGATAGTAATGTATGTGGTGAGCAATTACACTATGTTTGGTATTACGTCTGGCTCATACACATCTACAATAACAGATGGATTTGTCAGAATGGATGGTTTGTTTTTCAGTAAGACCACTAATACCGGTTTCTACATGATTGGTAACGATAATCTAAAGATTATTAACCAGGATTTCACACATAATGGTGTAGAATTTAAAAAGAGCTATACATATTATTACGATGTATTTGATTCAGAATATAAAGTAGAGAGAAAATATTTAAAACCAATAATTACAGAACAAAACTTCAGAAATGGTTTTTTTAAAGCAGGTGAATTTAACCAAGGACTTTTAGGAACTCATCAGGAAACAATAGATTATAGTGGTCAAGAAGTTAAATTTACACTCGGTACTGTTTTAAATGTTGATTGGGAAATCGGTAATATTGGTAGTGGCGTAGGTAGTGATGAATCTTACTATACATCATTCGATGAGTTTGGTTTACCTCAAATAAAAATTAATGATAAAAATAATGCAGGTGTCGGATATAACTACTTTTACGACTCTTATATTAAATTATCTACAATACTCAATGGAACATTCACGGACAATATAATTGGATCAGAGTCAAATATCAAAGTTCTAAATAACTATTATAAAAATATCTCAACTACTTATTCAGTAAACATTAAGCGAGGTAATTACTACGATAATGAGATTACAAATGCATCAATTATAAATTCCTCAATTTTTGGAACAAAAATTGAAAATTCAAATATTTCAAATTCAAAATCAGCAAATTCCGAAATACATAGAAGTTTATTTTATAAATCGAAATTCATATCAGATAAAGTTATAAAAATAACTGGTTATGATGAAAAAACAATATTTTGGTGGAAGCCAGGTGCTGAATCATTTTTATCGCCATATAAACTATTTAAATTTTATATAAGTGAAGAGTCATATAAAAAAATTAAACAGTTTAGAAATTTTTACATATCAGATTTATCATTCAATTCTACTGGACAAACACTTGAGTTTCTTTCTACCATTCTGGATGATAAATTTACTTTTGATAGTTATTTTGAGACATTTGATAGATGGTGGTCAAATAAGGGAACTAGAAAAACAACAGTTCAGCTATCCTCACCAGAAGATAATAAATATTTACCAATTGGGGTTACAAATTCTGTAGTACTAAATGACTTTTCGGGTCAGGCATCTATTGATATTCTTATGCAAGACTATAGACTTTCCCTTTACTATCCAGGATATCCAAATACAGCTTATACGTATGTAGGTGATTTCAATTCTAAAATAGTTGATGAAAGTTATGGACCATTTATTTTCAATATTACGCCATTCATAAGTAACACTTCTTGGGATGCAACTTCTTCTGTTGTTCAAGTAAATTACTCAGGTGGATCTCCAACAATATCCGGTACATTTTCTGCTCAACTTCTGTATGAGGAGCTAAATAACTTATCATTAGGAACTTGGACATACAGTGGTGTTACATTTAGTATTGAAAGTTCTTCCTATACATTTGATAGTCTTGTTTATGAAGATGGTACCGATTTAAATATTAATACAATATTCTCGACACAATCTTCAAGAAAAGTTTATAGAGAAACAGATGTGGTCAACATTTCTAAATCATATATTTCTGATTCTGATTTTGTTAGTGGTCTTTTCTTAGAGTCTACCTGGATAAATGGTAACTACATACCTTATAATAGAGATAATAGCTTTAATAAAAATGTCGTTCCGAATAAATATTTATCAAATTTTTATAATCCAGTTAGTATAGACAATATTTTAGGTAATTTAGAAATTTCTGTATCATCTAATTATAGAAAAGAGATTTTTGAGGTAGGTGATGTTCTATTCACAAATGCCTTATATTATTCAAATGTTAGTGGTGGTGCTGATAATTTGGTAAAAATGCCAAATACTTATGAGATAGACAATTTATCATTAGGTGGTGGTGGTAGGACATTTACATTATTGGACCCTATTAGTGGAACATCATCCAAGTTATATAATATACCAAGTGCCACAAATCAATCAGTACTTCTAACAAAGTTTGCACTAAATCAGTATAATTATTTACATCCTGTAAAATTTGAAAACTCAAAAATAGAATCTGGTATCTTTAAAAGAACTTATTTTGAAAATTGTGAAATATACAATCAATTCTATGATGCTCAAGATAAAGACCCTGTAAATTTTAATAACTGGAGACGTTTAATTATTTCTGATACAATATTTGCAGATAATTCTAATAAAATAAAATCAGGAACTATTATTTATTCACATTTCACATCTGGTTCAGATAAGTGGATAAATGGAATTTTTACCAGAGGAATTTGGAATGTTCAAAGTTTTACTTGGTCAAATACTGCTACTGGTTCATCATATTTTAATACAAACTTGAACAAGTTTGAAAATGGTATATTCAAAAATGCTAATTGGGTAAATGGTGTGTTTTCAAATGGTTTGTTTTATAAAAATAACTCAAATAAAATACTCACAACCGGTGTTTATAATGATGGTATGCAAGCCTACTACATTAATAGGACATTTCCTAGTGGTTATGGATATTCAAGATACACTTGGCAAGATGGTATATTTGAAAATGGAAGATTTGAACTTAGCAATTGGGAAAATGGAACTTTTTCTGGTGGTGATTTTTATAACTCTAATTTCCTACAAGGTGACGCTTATGGTGGTAACTTTGGTAAGAAAAATCTCAGATTCGACACTACTAGAATATTGTCTGGTTCATTTAGTAACTTGAATGTGATATCTGCAGATTTTAGAGCTGAAAATCCTACTGGTGTTCCTCAGGGTAATTTTCAAATAGATTGGTACAGCGGAGTATTTAATAATGGATATTTTGGTGTGAAAGTGCACTCGTCAACATACTCTAGTCTTGGCCAAGCTTATAATTTTAATTCTACTTGGTACGATGGAACATTCAATAATGGTAATTTTGCTGACATAGCTGTCTGGAAAGATGGTGAATTTAATGGTGGTAAGTTTTTGTCATATTATGGTTATCCTTGGACAACGGCTGCATCATACTCATCAGCTAGTCAAGAATACTTTGCTTGGCAAAACGGTGAATTTAATGGAGGTGAATTCGGAAATGCTAATTTGGGGACAAATTCAACATGGTTTAATGGTAACTTCAATGGTGGACTTTTTACCGCTAGAGTATGGATGAATGGTAATTTTACAAAAGGATGGTTCTTAGGCTCTGGAACTTTATCAACCGTATTATCAAATGTTCCAGAATTTCTTTCAAATTTTTCAGAAAGTTTTTACGGATTATGGTATAGTGGATATGTTGTTGAAAATAAAAAAGTAGACTTGTCTAACAAGAAAAGACTTTTCACAAAATTAGAGAGAGAATTTACTAAAAAAAGAAAGAAGTTAACTGTCAATTTTAGAAATGTCTTGTGGAAAGGTGGTACTTTTTCACATAATGATGGTCTATTTGAAAACAGCGTTTGGCTAGATGGTAATTTTAGTAGAGGTAAATTTTATTTATCATCATTTAATCCTTATGCTAACTATATAGTCAATGGTGGCTTCCAGAAAGAGTCAGTAAATTCTATTATAGAATTCTGGGAAGATAAATACACTGACTATAGTGAAACTGGTGATTTAATTGGTAGTAATTTAGAGATAAGTTCTACAGCACAATATACGAATGACTTAGGTAAGAAATTAAATTTTAGTGGAACATCTAGTATTGTAAATCTATCACAAACTGCAGGTTTAGTATTAGGAGAAACTTACACACTGAAGGCAGTGATACTTGAAAATTATAATACTGAAATTAGATTTGGTGGTTCAAATGTATCTTTAAGAAATAGGAACTTTACAGAAGGACTTACAGCTTCAAACTCAAGTTGGGTTTTAGCATCAACATCATCAACAACTTTGCCAACTTTCAATGTTGTTCTTGGTTCACCTGGATATATTGAATATTCCGCAAGTTCTGTTGATAGTATTTCATTCCTTATTTATCCTAATATTTTGATTCCAGGTCAGAGTTATACTTGTAAGTTCTATACACACAATGAATCATCTTTTACAAATCCTTATGTTGGTAGTTGTGACTCAAGTTTAGTTTCTATCGAGGATGGTGTTTTACAAACCTCATTTATTGAAAATACTAGTTTAACATATTCTGTTCCATTTGGTAACGCAAATGAGTATCAATTAACATTTGTAGCAGCATATAGTGATTTAGTTATCTATACTGTACCAAACACAATTAGCACCTCATATCGTGCAAGCGGATTCATGTTGACTGGAAATGATAATGTTCTTACATCATCTGACATAAATTCAAGAACAAGCTATTCATATGCTTTTACCGCTGAGGACTCAAACTTTTCAATAGAGCTTACACCAAAGACTACTGTGCAGGTGAGTTCAGTTCCTACTTGGGATGTTGCTACCTGTTCGATATATTCTTTAGAGGTAATTAAAGGTAATATAGGTTTCAATACATCCGAATCTTGTATTTGGAGAGGTGGTATATTTGAAGAGTCCGAATTCTATGTTTCACAATGGGAGACTGGAAAATGGATCACAGGAACAGCAGTAGGTATGATTTGGAAAAATGGAGTCGCAAACTATATGAATGCCTATAATGTATTTTGGGAAGGTGGTGTGTGGAGAAATGGTAACTGGAATGGAGCTCCCTTTAATTTTGAGAATGTCAATCCGAATGGATGTCTCTCTACATATGGAACTGAAGCTACATTATCACTCACATCCCCTATGAACAATTTGGATTTAGGAAATGTCCCATATAGTAGTCTCTCAAGAATATTTGTACATGACTATGGTAATGGTGCTAGTTTCTCATTTAATGATAGTCCCACAACAGGGGCTAATTTCTATGATACTTGGGAGGATCCAGAGTTAGAGCCAGACAGTGGAACTTTTGTAACGACTGTTGGATTCCCATTTGTAAAATCTACAACACCAAATCAATTTACAATTGGTAATAAATATAGAGTTACTATAACAATTGGCACTGTATCAATTGCAAATCAATCTGATTTAGATAAAGTGGGTCTACAATTTAGTTTAGGTAAACCAGGTAGTGAATCTGCACTTTACGGTGAAACAACTGGAACATACGAGGGTTCTTTATATTCCGGCCTAAGAGATACAGCATCTGGATTTGACTTCATAAGTAATTTTTATAAATTAGAGAATCTTGAAAATCATTCTGGTTCAGTAATAACCGATTTGTTAATTACCGGAGTCGATGGATATCTTGCTACAACAGGAGGTCAAGTAAGTGAAGTATTAACTGCTAGAGATGATGGTAGGTTTTATCTACACATTAGTCCATATGGTGTTGCAGGATTCTACATAGATAACATTTCGATTCAAGAAGAATTTTGCACTAACAGAATAGAAATTAATGATGGGTATGTGTCTGACATATTAACTAGTGTAGCTCTTTACAGGCAAAATAAGGGAGATGAGGATTACAGAGAGATTTTTATAAATGACGCCTTTACTGTATCTGTAGATCCATCTTATTCTGGAATTGCTGGACAACCAAATTTGACTGTTGTATCTTTTACATTCTCCAACTTCGGTAGTAAATGGAAATTTGCCAATACATATGACACATATGGTCTAATTTTCTGTAATACAAGTTCAGCCTTCAGTTCATCTCCATTTAGTTCGTCACCAGTATCATCAAGTTCTTGGGCTTATGCTAAAGCTATTAACACAAACCAAAATACTAATTTTTGGATTGATAGACCACAATCAGTTTATCTAAGAGCAATAGATAATAGTGGCTCACAAGCTCTTTTTACTGCTCTTGGTGAATATGACATTGAGATTCAATACATAATGCAGTATGGTCCAACAGCATCTGTTCCAATAGTAGGTGGACAATCAACATATTTACTAAATGCTAGTTTTGATGTCAGAGTTGGTTATTCACCAGGTTATAATAATGGTGGATATGTTGATACAGTCTCAAATACATTTAGAATTTATAGAATTGGTTGTAGTGGTACTCAATGGTTCGGCTCGACTGATGTGCTGACATATAAATCTACTTTTGAACCAACGGCTTTAGCACCAGGTTCTGATTTAGAGAGACTCCTTATAAGAAAAAATCCTACTATACCTAATGTTAGATTGCACATACTATCTTGTAGTATAAATAAGAGAACATCAAGATATGATTCTCAATACAATAACGCTACTTATTCTATATTTGACACTACACCATCATATACCGATAAGTTATTTCTTCCAATCATTGACTTAATTGGTGGTCAATCAAATGGTAACTTAATATCAACTAGATTTGGTAATGGTATTTTCACATCAGGAACTGCATCGGCATTTTCTAGTATATGGGAAAATGGTGTTTGGAATGACGGCTACAGAATGGATAAATATATTTATGTCTTTGAAAACTTTGGATTCTTCTTAGGAACTGCTAAACCTTACGCCTTTTCAGGAGAAATTATTAATAAGAAGTCTAAAATTGGAGTCATTCCGACTTTGAAAGATAAGAATCTAAGTCTTACTAAAACATCTAAGAGAAATTGGGTAATAACTCTGAAAAGAAAATCAGGTATACTATTTTTCGAAAGTCAAACATTGAATCAAAATGATAATTATATTACAGACTACTTCAAAGTAGGCGATAGAGTTGCAGTTGGTAATATTGTTGCAATAGACTTGAATGACAAAAGAAGACTTATAAAAGACTACTTCACTGTTGTTGATTTAGATAGGGAATTAATATATCTACAAATAACCTTAAACTTTCCGGTCAGAAGGATATCGAAAGATTCTGATGACCATTTGATATATGTCTCTAAAAATATTTGGTTATCTGGTGCATTCCTTAATGGTAAATTTAGAGGTGTGTGGTCGAATGGTCTTTTCAAAGGCAGACCATATATTACAAAAATGATAGACACACAGTGGATTGATGGTAGATTTGATGGTGGTACGTTTAGGGGATTGACATTGTCAACTCAGCAAGATTTTAATGAAGAAAATAGTGATGAAGTGGATGTTGAGTATTTTAACTCAGCATTAATTCAGAACTTCATATTCAAGGACAACAATGTATTATCGGCTCCTTTCTTTAAATATAATTCTTGGCTAGATATTAATTTTTATAAAACTGAGGCAGTCGCTATAAATAAGGATAATTATCAATCTAAACCATCGTCATCTCTTGCTGGTAATTTTCAATATGCTGAAAATAACTACTATGGTTATCCAACAGTCGATATTCTATCAAGTATTTCATACTTTAGAAATTCTTATAATAATCTATCTAAAGCTTACAGATTAGGATATGCCATTGAAAAATATGATCAACTAATTCCATTTGATGGTGAATTCAAGAGAAGTTTTGATAGTTCTTTTAAGTATCCGGGTACTACTAATTTTATTAATATGGGATTCACATACTCAGAATCTGTGAACAAAATTCAAAGTGGTGGTTATGTTGGAGATGTTTTATATAGGTTTAGAAGCAACACGAGTATTGATACATCCGGTATATTTAGAGTTTCTGCTGACAATTATGCACACGCTACTGATGGATTTGGTATTGAGGATGGATATAGTCTGAGACTTGATAATGTAGAAACAGAGGTTGAATTTGGAAATTATACTATGATAGAGTTTTCATTGAATTACCAAGGTGCTACATTCAATTATTATGGTGGTCAATTACAATTTCCACTTAATCTTTACGCTGGACTTACATCTTTTGGAGCTCCTTCTGTCTACTCACTGTTAGACCCGTTGACTATATATGATAATACATCTGGATACCCATCAACATATTCATATCAAGGTACTATTCAGACTAATTTTAGTGGACAATTTTTCAACACTGTTTATACACAATCATACCCATTGAACCACTTATTAAATCCATCTCCGGTCAAAAGAGAATATTTCTACAATAGACCTGAAATTAATTTCTGGTTTACGGAAGTTGCTTATGGAGATAACCCTGATTACTATTATGAATTTGATTACATCAAATATTGGATTGTTGACCAAATTCCATTCTTTAGATATGCGACTGAATCTAGAATTAATCAATCAATATTGGCTCCTTTTTCTGCAGTAGCACCATTTATTGACTATAGTGATAATGAGTTCTCTTTGATTGACAGTATTAATATTACAGAGACTATATTTGAAACTGTTACTAATCCAGTAATTAATGTTTCCTCTAGTGGTACATCAGTAATTGATGAGCTTGGAATAGCAAATCTTGTAAATCAACTTATACTTGGTAATTTGAGTAAGATTGGTGCTAAGAAGTTCCCATCTGGCAGTAGCTTCCCTACTAAAGAGACTTTGACTAAGGTTGGTAGTCCTACAACTACTACTAACACAAATAGTAGTAATACATCCGCTTCTGGTAAGAAATTTGGAGGATAAATTTAATTTAGATTCTTTTTTAAAACTAGATTACCAACTTTGCCGGGTTCGTTTTTAGAAAAGTGACCCATGTGTGGAATTATTGTCTCATCTTTTTCGGAATCTAATTTTATCTTGGAGAGTTTTTGTTTACCTAATATTCTTTTCTCTCCTTTACAATCTTGACAATCTTTACTACCTATTTTACCTTGACCAAAACAAAATCCACAAGTTTTTCCAAGGTAATCTTTACCACTGCCTTCACAGAAATCACATCCATCATCAGAGTCAAATATTCCCTTAACATTTCCAAACTCGTCTTTGATTACAAATTTAGATTTTAAGTCTTTTCCGGTACCTTTACATGATTTACAAATTACCCATCTTTCATATTCTATGGTACCATCAAAATTATCATCTATATTATGAATTACATTCAAGACAGCATTTTTCTTAAAGTCTTCATATTTATGATTTTCCTTCTCATAGTCAAAATCAATATTTACTTTGAATAGTTCCTCTAACTCATTGTAATTTTTACCAAATCTACTTTTTTTATCATATTCATTTCTAAGATTATTATCCATAAGAATATCATAGGCTTCTGTTATAGAATTAAATATAGTAGTATCTATGTCTTTGTTTCTATCTGGATGATAAACAAATGATAATTTATAATAAGACTTTTTTATCTCTTTCTCATTACTCTCATGAGTAACACCGAGTATTGAATAATAGTTTATATTAAAATTCATAGTTTATTATATTTTCTTAAATTATCCTTAAAGTTCATTATTTTCTAATTTAGTTTCTATAAGTTGAATACAAAATTTACACAAAAGATCGAATTTCCCACTTATAGTTTGTGGTATTTCTATAGGTCTGAATGACTCAATACATATATGTATATCTAACCAACTTGGATTAGTCTTTAGGTTTATTAAAACATTAGAAATGTGATACTTATCGAAGTCATTAGTATTAGAAAATACTGACGCAAATTTATTTTTTTCTATTAGTTCCTGTCGTTTTTTCTGATATTCTATATAATTTTCATCAAATCTTTTAAAAAAATTAGATGACCAGGTATCAAAAATTAATGCGTCTGCCTTTAACAATGACTCAATATCTTCAAAATTATTTTGAGATAATACCAATTCTTTACTAATAAATCTCTTATGAAATCCCATTATTCTTCTGTGTTGAATTTTTGTTGTACGTAAATTGCCTTTTTAATCTCTTCTCTTCTTTTGATAGACTTCTTCTTGAAAGTTTTTCTTTCTTTAAGTTCTCTTATAATTCCAATATTATCAAATTTTCTTTTATATTTTTTAAGAGCTCTTTCTAAGGAATTCTTGTCTTTAACTTCAATTATTATCATAATATTGTCTTTAATTTTATATCTCTGATGAGTTGCTTGCGTTGTTCCAATGACATGTCTTTAAAATCTTTAAAGGTAATATCATAACCAAGAGCTGCTAATACCAGTTCAAAGAAATCAGTCATATCTGAGTTTATTGATATCGTAGTGTCCCAATTTCCCGAACTATAAACAAGATTTTGATTTCCAACCAATGTTGTTGATGTTATTACATTATTTAAATTTGCCATAAATTATATATTTTAAATTATTAATTGGTTTAATTTAACTTTGACTTCATTGAAGTAAATCATTTAGTTTATAGTCTCTTCTAATATTAGAAGAATTTAAGACAAACAACTTGAATCCATCAACTTTTGATATGCCCTTAAATTGCATAGGTATCTTTCTACCATTTACTTCTCTTAGGAATAATTCAGAATTGGTAGGCACATTCTCTAATGAGATTATATTAGTGGATTTTTCATATTCAAAGTCAAGATTATAAAAATGATTTTCTATAAACTCACCTTCAATATCATACTTTATTAGAATATTGTTATCCATTTTCTATAAGGGTATCAAAATTAACCTCTTCAATATTTGAGAATATCTCTTTGTTTATTCTTATTATTCTATCAAAGTTCTCATGGTTTAAAAGAGCGTGGTGTACTACAAAAATATTAATGTTGTAATCATTAGAAAATGATTTTAACAACAGTAAAATATCGGATATTCCTTCCAAATCAATAGAAGAAAATACCTCATCTAAGAAAAGTACATTTATATGCCTTTTTGTTCTAATAAGTTTTAAATAAGCAATTAAAATAGCCACATTGACCTTTTTTTGCTCACCGGTACTGAGTGTATCGTGATCTATTTGAGAACCTAAATGTTTTATTTCAGCAGTGAAAGTTTCATCGAGAGAAACTTCAAAATGCATACCCATTTTTTTAATGTTTTCAGCTATAAAATAGTTTATTGGTTTTATGATGCCAGATATTATAGATTTTTTCACACCATCTTCACCAAATATTTTATTTAATTCTTTATAATAAATCTCTTTATCTTTACACTCTGAAACACTATCACTTGAATTAGACTTCTTTTTAGATAAGTCATCAATTGTCTTTTCAAATTCTTGAATATTTTCAGATGATTTTCCAGACTCCTTTTGTTGCTTAAGTTGAAGTTTTTCTATCTGAGATTTACAATTCTTTAAAAAATATGTAATATCATTAAAAGCCTTTGTAGCAACATCAGATAAAGTTTGAAGCTTTTGTTGTTTTTCTTTTATACCTTTGATATTATTTTCTAACTCAGTTTTTATACTTTCAAGTGACTGTTTTTTCTCAACAAGTGTCGATCTGAGTGATACAAAGTGGTCTGAATCAAAGTCTGTTTTACAAGTTGGACATTTACCAGAATCGTAAAGATCAATGTCTTTTTGAACACCTTTAATATCTGTTTGTAATATAATATATTGACGTTTTTCTTTTTCTAACTCATTATCCAACTCTGATCCTTTAGACTTAATTTTTTCAACCTTTTCTTTCAAAGTGACATACTCTTCTTTTTTAGAATCCATATCAGTTTTGATTTTATCAATTTCTACTTGAGTATTTTCTTTTTCTTTTTCAATAGCTTTATCAATCGATTTTTGAATCGATTGAATTGACTCGTTTAGTGCAGAAATTTCAGAATCTAGACTAGCCATTCTAATTTTATTATTCTTATTTAACTCTTTAAGAATCGAGTTGAGTATATTTATTACTTCTAGATTAAATAGCTTATCTAAAAGTAATTGTTTTTCTTCAGTAGTAAGTGAAATGAAATTTTTAAAATCATTAATAGACATCGAAATGAAGGATTTAAAAGTTTCAATATCCATTCCTATATAGTTTTCAATTTTCTCATCTATATTAGCCTTGCCAGCTCTCTCATTTAATACTCCATTTTCCCAAAGTTCAAGAGTATTAGGATTTATACCTCTTTTGACCTCTACTTCAGTTCCTAATGACTGAAACTTAATTCTATTTTGAAGTTCACCATTTATACGATTTGGTAAAGTCGATAAGGTAGACCATCTTTTTTTCTTACCTCTTACTTTACCATAGAGAACATAGTCAAATGAGTCAAGTAAAGAGGATTTTCCAGAACCATTATTTCCAACAAGTAGTATTAAATCTCCTTTTTCAGTATTTAATTTTAAAGATTGTTCGTTATTGCCGTATGATTTGAACCCTCTAATTCCAATTTCACTAATTAACATTAAAAAATATTATTTTTTATTTCTATTTAAAATTCACTAAGTAGTTTAATATATACTTTATGAAATATCTTAGAAAATTTAACGAAGCGAGTAAAAGTGCAAATGATTACAAATTTAGAAGAGATGTGCTTCCATCTGAAATTGAAGATATTTTAATGCCCTTAAAAGATGAATCAGTAAAATATCACATTTGTTTTCCAACAAGTGATATGAAAAAAATCGAAATTGATTTTCAAGCAGATGAAATTTTAAAAAATATATCTAAAGATATCATTGAGCCAATATTACATCACTTAGTTGAGTATTTAATGTCTGAAAACTTCGAATTAACCTATTATTGGACAGATGTAGAAGGTTCTGTTGATATAACGACTCCTGAATTTTCTTCTAAAGAGTTTATTGATTTATTACCACTAGAGTTTCCAAATATGTATGTAACATTTAATTACAAGAATTAGAATTTATATTTCTTTTAATTGGCCAAAGATATTTTCAAATGGATCACACTGACTAAGTATTGATTTTAATAGTTCCAAATAGTCTTTATGTTCTTCTATTTCACATCCCATATCTTTGGTCATTGACTCTTCGACATTAATAATCATTTCATCTGATGTATAATAAAATATAGCATTGTAATATTTATCTTTATACATCAAACCGATAGATACTAAAATTCCATTTTCAAATGTTCCAAGATAGTCAAGTATTGACGCTGTTATTTCCATCTAAAATAAGTCCAATTTTTTCATCTCGAATACTTTTTAGAAAACCATTATTATTTAGTGTGTTAAACAGTGAAGTGGCTATTGATTTTCTACCATCCTCATTACAATATATCATATCTCTATAGTAGTCATGTATTTTACCGGCGAAGTCTTTATCTTTTAAGGAGTTTACTTTATCAAAGTCTAAATAATATTGAGTTAAATCCATTCATAAAGATTATTTTTTAGTCTATTAAAAATTCTAATTTTTTAAATTTGTCATCTAAGTCTGTAAAAACTATAGAAATTTTTTCAACTTTTTTTATTTCTTCAGCCTCGCCCTTGACCTCATTCAATATTACATCTTTTTTATAAATTATATCGATACCAGGTTCTTCACCTAAAAAAACCCTCATATCTCTTTTGATATCAGAGAGACTCCAATTTTCTCTTTTAAAATCTATATTAGATAGATAGTTTTTTATTGAATCAGATTTTAGTGACATATTTAATACTTTATTTTTATTTATATTGACTATCTATTAAATAGTTTTTATTGATATGGGTAATAAGGTAAAGTAAGTTTTGTATTTGCATTATCAGCAAATATCAAATACTTTGAATCATCAGCTATAATATACTGATTAAGTATCTTAGTGTGTTGTGACTCTGGAATTATCTCACTAAATAGTCTTATATTAGTCATCTTCATATCAGATGCATAAATTATTGCATCAACACCTTCTATTTCAAATTCAACAGGAGTCATCGTTTGTGTATTAAAGTAGACTTTCTCTAAAACTGTAGATGGTAAAAACTTAGCATCATCTTCTGAATCAATCTCTACATTTCTCTTATAAATCCACTGGTCTACTTTTCTATTTCTCTGATCTATATTAAGGACATAACAATACCAAACATTTTCATATAAATCATTTACCGAATTTGTGGCACCTGTAAAGCTAAATGTATAAGTATCTGAATTCAGATTAAGTTTTATGTTATCATTTAATAAATTTATTTTCCAACCTAAACTATTAGTCTCATCATAATTTGTAAATAGATTGTGTACTTCATCATTTACATAATTATTTAAGCTAAACCAAGAATAGAAACCAATATTATCAGAAACCTTGAAAACAGTATCTATTTCCTTGTAGTGAACTGCCGTCACAGATTGTGTTACAAAGTTAAAACCATTATAAAGTAAACTTGAGAAGTCATAATGCTGTTTAGAAATTATCGTACTCGAGTTCTCAATTAAAGACTTCACTATTTCAGCGGCAAATTCAAGTCTGATAGGGTCTCTCGTTAAAGTTTGTAATTGTGGTTTATTAGCAATTGCATCTTTATCTTGCACATTTTCTATACCAAATAACTCATCAATAGTAGTATTCTTAGTAAGCTCTTTGATTGTATTCTCAACTGTTTTAGAACCAGGAATAACATTCGCGGACTTGCTGTATTTCTTCAATACAACTTTATAATAAACTGCGGCATTATTGAAATTTCTAAATTGTTGAGCGTGGTCTACTATGAACATTCTATTTATATCACAGAAGTATAATAAATCCTCTTTAGATGGTCTCCTTTGAACTCCGAAAGCCGCTTTAAATGCCTCTTTAGTTATATGAACCTCAAATGAGTCAAAAAGTGTTAAATCAAATTGGTTCATTACAATTTGGTTGTCCGGAAACTGATTATTTTCAACCGCAACTTTTATTTCCTCTTCACACACAATGTTGAAAAGTTGAAACTCATGTAAAGAGTAATCTATACCTCTACCATCTGGGTCAGTAACAAAGTATTTTACTCTCCATCCAAATATTTCCATTGCGTCATTACTTAACTTATTAAGTAAATTCATAGCTTGTGTTTGTTGATACGGATTATACAACTTTGATTTCTCATCAGTAGTCAAAGATTTAAAAATATTTCCTGTTGTACAAGATTGGCTATCTAACACACCAGTAGTATTAGAAATAATATTACCATTTGCATCAACTACCCCATTTATAACTGTGCCATCAGCTAAAATATAAGATTGGCAACACTCTCTAATGCCGTAAAGATTCGTTTTTTGGTAATCTAAAGTTACATTTTGAAAATCACCTATCAAGTTAATATCCTGAATCTTAATAGCACTTCCACTATTATTTATAATAAGATATTGAATTTGAAAAAATCTTATTGGATTTATTCTTTTTGTGGTAATATTTTCCTTAGTTAGAATTTCCCATTCTGACCAAGTTCTTGAATTATCTTGTGAAAATCTATATTTAAATGTGACTCCAGTTAGTGTGTCTGGTGAAATTATCTCAATGTTATTTATTTTAAATACTTTAAATATGAATGGTGGACTAATGATTGATTCTTTACCGTTAGCAACTTGTACACTATCTTCATTAATATCTTGTAATAACTCACCCTCTAATTTATATGATAGTAGTCTTATATTACCATCTGATTTTGTACCGCCTCTAGTAAATCTGATATCAATATACATCTTATCTAGTGGATCAAATGCTGGAAAATTTAGAATTTCAAATTCTGAAAAATTAGTATTTGGTTCACCATTTTTTGGAAAAGCAATATTGTCTACTAAAGATAACCAGGTTGTCCATTGATTTCCATTTCTTGAAATTCTATAATGTACATCTAAATATCTATTTTCTAAAATATCAGAGGCTACATATGTAAATTTTGTAAATTTTTTAACTCTCTCAAGTTCAATATAGGACTCAATATATTCTTCATTAATTGAAGTAAAATATGGTGTTGCACCAACCTCTGATTGTGAAGCTGATGTGTTATAAGATTGTGTTATTGTTATTATACCAATACTAAAATCACTTGAAATAGACATAACATATATATAAAGTTACCATATTTACGAAACATCTATCATTTATTTTCATAAAAAAATTTATGAATAAAGTATTAGTGACTGGAGGATGTGGTTATATTGGTAGTCATACTATTGTTGAACTTTTAGAAAATAACTATGAAGTGATTTCAATAGATAACTTTTCCAATTCTGAACCTTCAGTTTTAGATAGTATTTATGATATAACTAATAAAAGAATTATAAACTATAGGATAGATTTGAGAGATATTAATGAATTAAAAAAAGTCTTTCAGAATAACGAGATAGAATTTGTAATTCACTTCGCTGCCTTTAAATCTGTTCCTGAATCTGTTACCGATCCACTATCATACTATGATAATAATATAAACGGATTGATTAATTTATTAAAATTTTGCAATGAGTTCAATGTAAAAAATTCATATTTTCTTCTTCTTGTTCAATATATGGTACACCAAAGGATGTACCTGTATCTGAGAATAGTAAAATATCACCGGAGTCGCCTTACGCAAGAACAAAGTATTTTTGTGAAGAGATAATAAAAGATTTTTCTAAAAACTCACAAACACAGTTTATCTCGCTAAGATATTTCAATCCTATAGGTGCTCATAATAGTTTAAAAATAGGAGAAATAAGCACATCAATGAATGTGTTATCTAGAATTGTTGCCACACATAATAATGCACAGGAAAAACTACTAGTATATGGCAATGACTGGCCTACAAAGGATGGAACTTGTGTTAGAGATTATATACATGTATCAGATGTAGCTGAGGCACATAGAGTATCAATAGATAAAAATATTTCTGATGTATTCAAAGTCATAAATATCGGGACCGGAAAAGGTCATTCAGTTCTTGAATTAATTAACATATTTGAAGAGATTTCTAATGAGAAATTGAATTATGAAATTGTGAGTAGAAGACCTGGGGATGTTTCTGAAATCTGGGCTAATGTATCAAATAGTTCAAAAATATTAAATTGGTTTCCTAAACGAGATATTTACGATTCTGTAAAAAGTCACTTAATGTTTTCAAAAAAATGAAAAATTGTTAATAAATTTTTTTGTTTTTTAAATATTCTTTTTATATTTGTATTTGAAATTAGTGTATTAAACACTTTAAAGAAATAATATATGGATATTAAACAAAAATTTTTAAGTTTAACAGAACAAACTTATCCACACGGTAAAGAACACGAGTTGTTCGACAAATTACCACAAAATCTTGAAATGGATGACTTCGGTAACCTTTTCATCAAAATTGGCGAAAGCGATGTAATGTTTACATCACACCTTGATACTGCAACTTCTGCATATACTAAAGTAAATCATGTAATTGAAGGTAACATAATCAAAACTGATGGTAAATCAATTCTTGGTGCTGACGATAAAGCAGGTGTAACTGTTATGTTACATATGATTGAGAATCAAGTTCCTGGACTTTATTACTTCTTCTTAGGTGAAGAAGTTGGTTGTGTTGGTTCTAAGAAAGTTGCTGAGAAACAAAAAGTTGAAAAAATTCCTTATATCAATAAAGTTATCTCTTTTGACCGTAGAGGAACAGATTCTATTATTACTTTCCAAGCAAGTTCAAGATGTTGTTCAGATAAATTTGGTGATGAACTCTCTAAAATGTTGAATGATGTTGAATCAACTTTTAAGTATAAAAATGACCCCACCGGTGTTTATACTGACTCTGCTCAATTTGTTAAGATTTACCCAGAGTGTACAAATATCTCAGTAGGATACTATTCTGAACATACCTATAGCGAACGTCAAGACATTGAACACTTGAATAAACTTGCTGAAGCTTGCACAAAGATTGATTGGAATTCTCTTCCAGTTGAAAGAGATCCATCTAAGGTTGAATATTCATCTTATGGATACGGTAGTCGTTGGAGTGATTACGCAGATTGGGATTACAAACCTTCAACCTCTACTTATGGTAGTTCTTACAAACCAAGTACCGTAGTAGCATCAACTGAAAAGATTAATTTCTGGGATGAAGAGTATAGATATGTTAGTTCAGTAGAAATTAAAAAGACTACTGGTGAAATAGTATCAATGGATTTAGACCCAGACCGTTTGGCAGCTGAGAGAGATGCTATCTATTCTTTCCTTGAAGATATTGAATTGGTTTACAATACAATGACTTGGGATGGATTGAAATTGAAAGTTACCTACTCTGATGGTCGTGTAACTGAGGTAACACGTCAAGAAATGGAAGAATATATTGATGAATTAGATATCACAGAGTATCTTGAAGATATGGATGAAAAATATCCTATTCAAGCAAAGTGGAACTATAACTGGGATTAATATGAAAACACTCGCTATATACGCAGGATCATTCAATCCTTTCCATATTGGGCACTTAAACATAGTGGATAAAATGGAAAAGATATTCGGTTGGGGAAATATTATGATTGCCATTGGTGTAAATCCTTCAAAGGTTACTACACCAATGGATCAATCTGAACTTCTTGAAAGAGCCTCGAAACTTTCAAAAGGTCTTGATGTTCATGTTGAAGTTTATACAACCTTCTTACACGAACTAATTGAGAAGAAAGAATCAGAAGGATATAAAGTTATCTTAGTAAGAGGTCTTAGAAACGGTGATGATTTGGACTATGAAGATAATCAATTGAAGTTTATCAAAGACTTTAAAAAAGATGTTAATGTAGTTTTCATCCGTTGTGATGAAGAGTTTGAACACATCAGTTCTTCTGCTATCAGAGCTTTAGAATCTTTTAGACCAGGAAGTGGTGAAAAATATTTGGTTAAAATTTAAAATTTCATTACATTTGTGAATGATTAAATGTGTAGATAAAGGAATATGGACTTGTATTGGTAGGAATGGTATTCCTAAAAAGTCATATTCTGATGATAAATCTGCTATAAGTGCTGCTAAAATAGTTAATGAAAAAGATCCAAAACCAAAAACTAAATTAGTCGCATATAAATGCGCACATTGTGGTCAATTTCATTTATTAACTGTGAATAAAGTAAATAAAAATAAATAAAATTTTGGTAATTAAAAACTTCTTCTTATATTTGTAATAAGATAGAAACAATCAAAAAACGGTCCTATAGGTAAACGGATATACCAGATGCCTTCTAAGCTTCTATTCCAGGTTCGATTCCTGGTGGGACTACAACGAGAGGACATATTAGTCCTCTTTTTTATTTTCTCTAATTTCGAAGTGTATCTCTCTGTGACAATTTGCACAAACAAGAATACATTTATCAAGTTCATTCTTTATTCTATCATCAAATGAATATTTCTTTAAATGTGAGGGATTGAAGTCTTTCTCTTTTGGATCCAAATGATGAAACTCTAAAGATCCTTGATACTTATCATATCCACATCTAACACAACAACCTCCTTTATACTCAATCATTTGAGTCTTTATTCTTCTTATCCTTTCCATTGTTTGTTCATTTGTACAGGATATGCAATATGGTGAACTATTATCTTTACCTCTTCTTTGATAAAAATTCTCTGTTTTAACATCTTTTTGACATTTTTGGCAAAACCTTGTTTCACCATATTCACTTTTTTCCTGTTCTCTGAATGTATTATACATTGATTTCAGAGAGTATTTATCTTTCCAGTATCTTATTGTAGTTAATGATTTACCAGTTTCTTTTGAAATTTTGTTTAATGAGTAACCATCTTCTAAAAATTTCTCTAATACTTCCTTTTCCATAGTTTAGTTATTTTTTTATTTTATCCTCTATACTATATATTAGAAAAATATTTTCAAAAAATGTTTTTTGTAAACTTTTTTGATTATATTTGTAAAAGAAATTAATCAAGGGCCATTAGCTCATTCGGTTAGAGCAACTGACTCATAATCAGTAGGTGGCTGGTTCGAATCCAGCATGGCCCACTAAATCCCCAAAAAATGGGGATTTTTTATTTATAACTATGACAAAACAAGAAAAAGTAATTAACTCACTAAAAGAAAAGATTGGTGAAAAAATGTTCAACAGAACTCAAATTATCGCTAACGAAAGATTCGGTGGTAAAGAAAACTTAAAAATTAAGTTCTATCAATCTATTTTAGAAGGATATATAAATCCATCAGAACTATGGACAAGTGATGATACCATATTATCATTGAAATCAAAAATTGATTCGGCACCAGATGGTGAGAAAGAACAATTGATTTTAGAGATTCTTGATACTTATGATATAAAGGATCCAAAAATTAAAGAACTTCTCAGAAGGTATGAAAGATACTTGAGAAAGTTTCAAACAGAGTTGAAAATTATTCCAAATTAATATTCCAAATAAATTTGGAAGTTTAAAAACTTTCCGTATATTTGTAATATAAAATCAAAAGAGACAAAAACTTTTTAATATATAAAGAAATGAAAACATTTGTAAACATATTCGTTAGCCAACCGCAACCTCAAGTTGTAGTCGATCAGGATCCTGATACGATAAAGGCTAACTGCGTGTTTATGTAATGTGGAAAAACATTATAAAGAACTGAACCCAGTTAGTCGAAAGATTAACTGGGTTTTTTGTTTTATACAGTCCGGGGTATGTTGGTATGAATAACCTCCTGTCACGGGAAAGAAGCGGGTTCGATTCCCGTACGGACTGGGAGTGAGACTGTTACTAATTCATAGAAGGCTTGGGCCTTGCATAGAATTGGATTTTTCGGGAAGTGACTAAGGTTTTAAGCACGGGCCGTCTGGATCGGTCAGTTAGTGGGTTCGATTCCCATCTTCCCGACAAAGGTTACGGCGCATAACGGTTGTTGCACTACGGTAGCAAGTAGGTAAACGAAAACGTGGGTTCGACTCCCATCGTAACCGCAAAAGGACATATAGCTTAATTAGACGAAAATCGTCGGTGGTTAGAGTGGTCCCCGTGCGTGGGGGAAGATCCTGGTTCGAGTCCGGGTATGTCCGCAAAAATACGGTGGCGTAGTTCAGCTGGTTAGAATGCCTGCCTGTCACGCAGGAGGTTCGCGGGTTCGAGTCCCGTCGCTACCGCAAAAGGTCTAGTGGTGAAGTGGCTATCATATCTGCCTGTCACGCAGAAGTAGAGGGATCGAAACCCTTCTAGACCGCCAAAATATCGAGATGTTGGGGAGCCAGGTCATCCCGCCTGCTTTGGGAGCAGGAGAATTTCGCAGGTTCGAATCCTGCCATCTCGACTAAAATATATAAAAAAATATGACAACTTTTACTCAATACCAACAACAACAACAAATCAATCAAACTGATTGACTGGTATAGTATTGTCTAAAAGTACTGAACCCTGTCAATCTTAATTGACAGGGTTTTTTATTGTCTTATAGTGTAACGGCAGCACAAGAGATTTTGACTCTCTTAGTCTAGGTTCGAATCCTAGTGAGACAACAAATATTGTGGAATGGTCTAACGGCAGGACGACATCCTTTGAAGATGCACGGTGTAGGTTCGAATCCTACTTCCACAACTAAATTGCTCCATAGTATATGGGTTGATTATGTCTGTCTTTGAAACAGAAGAGTCTGGTTCGAGTCCAGGTGGAGCAACTAAACTGTCTTGTCGTATAATGGTTAATTACAACTGACTCTGAATCAGTTGATATAGGTTCGACTCCTATCAGGACATCAAAAAATATAAACAACAATGAATTTCATAGAAGAAAAAATATTAGATAAAGGCAATCTTGATAAATTAACACTAAGATTTCCACCAGAACCAAATGGATTTTTACACATTGGTCATGCTAAATCAATTATACTCAATTTTGGATTAGCAGAAAAATATAATAGACCTTGTAATCTAAGATTTGATGATACAAATCCTTTATCAGAAGATGAAAACTTTGTAAAATCAATTATTGATGATGTTAATTGGTTAGGTTATACGCCTTCAAAAATTGTAAATACTTCTGATTATTTTGATTTTATTTACAATTGTGCTGTTACTTTAATTAAGAAAGGATTAGCTTATGTTGATGATTCAACATCAGAAGAGATTGCCAATCTCAAAGGCACTCCTACAAGTCCAGGTAAAGATTCTCCTTATAAGTTAAGAAGTGTTGAAGAGAATTTAGACCTTTTCAATAGAATGAGATTAGGTGAGTTTAAAGAAGGCTCTAAAATTCTAAGAGCTAATATTGATATGACTTCTCCTAATATGATTTTAAGAGATCCTGTTCTTTATAGAATCATATCAACACCACACCACAGAACTGGTGATACTTGGAAGATTTATCCAATGTATGATTTTGCACATCCTTTAAGTGATTACATTGAAGGAATTACAGATTCACTTTGTACTTTAGAGTTTGAAGTGCATAGACCACTTTATATGTGGGTATTGGAAAATTGTGACTTAGAAAACCCACTTCCAGAAGAAACAGAGTTTGCTAGATTGAATATTGACTATACAGTAATGTCTAAGAGAAAATTGAAGAGATTAGTTGAGGAAGTATTTGTTGATGGTTGGGATGATCCAAGAATGCTAACTATTTCTGGATTGAGAAGACGTGGATTCACACCAGAGTCAATTAAGGATTTTTGTGATAGAATTTCTGTAACTAAAAGAGATTCGGTTGTTTCATATCTTCTTTTAGAAGAGTGTCTCAGAAATGATCTAAACAAAAGAGCCAATCGTTTAATGGGTGTTATGGACCCAGTAAAGGTCACTATAACTAATTGGACTGGTGGTACTGAATGGGTTGAAGTAGAAAACAATCCAGAAGATGAATCTGCTGGTAAAAGAATGATTCCGTTTAGTGGT
>SXGQ01114206.1_pt1 | contig 26634 bp, 30 predicted proteins | sample 3178371 | NCBI WGS metagenome assembly SXGQ01 (sample SAMN11356859, study PRJNA531348) | freshwater metagenome | isolation source: freshwater sample F1-20 | place: China: Fuxian Lake, Yuxi | collected 2017-12-25 | reverse complement strand
TGTTCCTGGTGCGAAGAAATTGCTCGGCATTGGCATGAGTTCGTACTTCGAGATGTGCGGGCTTGCACCTTCTCGCGTGTTGGCATCGCTCAACTACGGAGCAGGCGGATGGGAAGCCGCAACTGTTCGGGTATTGCCAACTGCGAAAGTACAAGTGGTTACCGGCACATCCCCCCACGGGCAAGGCCACGAAACTTCGTGGGCAATGATCGCCTCAGAGAAGCTTGGCATCCCGCCAGAAGACATCGACGTCTTGCACAGCGACACTGCAATCGCACCGCTCGGCCTGGACACTTACGGTTCGCGCTCACTTCCTGTGGGCGGCGTGGCAGTTGCAGGCGCGTGCGACAAAGTGATCGACAAGGCGAAACTTATTGCAGCCCACCAATTGGAATGCTCAGCCGACGACTTGGAGTTTGCCGGCGGCATTTTCAGTGTGAAGGGCTCACCAGACCGAGCAGTACCTATCGCAGCACTAGCGTTTGCCGCATTTACGGCGCACAACCTGCCCGATGGCCTCGAGCCAAACCTCGAAGCGCAATACACCTACGACCCGCCAAACTTCTCGTGGCCATTCGGCACGCACATGGCGGTAGTGGAAGTAGATGTGGAGACCGGAAAAATTGAAGTCCTGCAGTACGTAGCAGTCGACGATTGTGGCGTACAGATCAACCCGCTCATCGTTGAAGGACAAGTGCACGGCGGAGTTGTTCAAGGGCTTGCACAAGCGTTATTCGAAGAAGCCGTGTACGACGAAGACGGCAACTTGAAAACAACGACCCTTGCCGAATACTTAGTGCCGGCAGCGTGCGATGTGCCCTCGATTACCACTGCGCACACGGTCACACCTTCACCAACTAACCAACTTGGCGTGAAGGGAATTGGTGAGGCAGGAACAATCGGTGCAGCACCAACCATCATCAACGCGATTATCGACGCATTATCAAGCCTTGGCGTAAAACACATGCCAATGCCAGCCTCGCCACAAACGGTGTGGCGCGCAATCCAATCGGCAAAGAAGTAAGGGAGCAACCGTGATACCTGCAGCATTTGACTACAAACGAGCATCATCGGCAGCCGAAGCAATTTCGCTTGTCGGACAATACGGCGACGAGGCCAAGTTTTTGGCCGGCGGACACAGCCTCATCCCATTGATGAAACTGCGCTTGGCTCAGCCAAGCATGTTGATTGACATCGGTCGCATCACCGACCTCTCTTACATCAAAGATGCGGGAGACCACATTGCAATTGGTGCACTCACGCGCCACATGGATGTGGAGACTTCGGAATTAGTGAAAAAGCACATTCCACTACTCGCCCGCGCCGCGGGGCATGTAGGTGATGCCCAGGTTCGACACCGCGGCACCATCGGTGGTTCGCTTGCACACGCCGACTCGGCAAGTGATCTGCCAGCAACAACCCTTGCCCTCGGTGCAACATATGTTGCTCAGGGTCCAAATGGCGAGCGCACCATTGCTGCAAAAGATTTCTATAAGGGGTTTCTTGAGAGCGCACTTGCAGCCGACGAAATGCTCACTGAAATCCGCGTGCCAAAAATTTCTGGTGGCGGTTATGGTTTTGAGAAGTTCAATCGTCGCGCGCAGGACTGGGCCATCGTTGGTGTTGCAGCGTGGCGCAGCAACGGCAACTCGGGCATCGCGCTCGTGAACATGGGTTCAACGCCAATCCTCGCAAAGAGTGCCAGCAATGCACTCAATCAGGGTGCGTCAATTGCAGATGCGGCCGAATTGGCTGCGGCAGAGGCCGAGCCACAGAGCGATTTAAATGCATCAAGTGATTACCGCATTCACCTTGCCAAAGTTCTAGTGCGCAGAGCACTCGAAAACGCTTCTAAATAGCACGGCAATACAATTGAGCGCTTGACGCTCGGTACCACCCTCCAACGCAGGCCGGCTCGAACCCGAGCCATATCGGTTGCTCTCTATTGCGCAATATTTCTTTGGTCTGTTCGGCAGTTTGGTATTCCCGTCGACCGAATTGCCGTCGTTGCATGGATTTTGCTGGCATTCATTTTTGCAAACGTAGGCAAGCCATGGCGCGAACAAACCAACATGTTGCGCGACTGGTCCATCTTTGCGGTGATGCTGTTTGCATACGAATACAGCCGCGGGCTGGCCGACCAACTTGGCAGACCAATTTCGTACACGTTTGTGCGCGATATAGACAGGCTGTTCTTTTTTGGCACCGACCCAAACGTTTGGATGCAGCAACGCCTCAACATTGAGCGAACACTGAGCTGGTACGAATTTCCGCTCGCGCTCACCTACATGTCGCACTTCATCTTTCCCGTGGGTGTGGCCGTGGTGCTGTGGTGGATAAGCCGCGAACTGTGGGTTCGATACATCCGACGATTGAGCATTTTGTTTTTAACGTCATGCTTCGTATTTGCAGCATTTCCGGTTGCACCACCTTGGCTCGCCGCAAAAGAGGGCTACCTAGAACCCATCTCTCGCATTACGGCACGTGCGTGGGGCCGAATGGGTATAGGCGCAGTATCAAAGTTGTTCGACCGGGGTGCAGCCATCAGCAACCCGTATGCCGCAATGCCCTCGCTGCATGCGGCGTGCGCGTTGTTAGTGGTGGTGTTCTTTTTCCCTGCCCTCAACTGGTGGCTACGAGGCGTGGCACTTGTGCTTCCGATTGCGATGGCAATTTGCCTTGTGTATTTCGGTGAGCACTATGTGGCAGACATCATTGCTGGTTGGCTGGCGGTGTGGTTTTCTTGCTGGGCCGCCACCAAATGGGAGCGCAGGAAATAAAGCGTTTAGAACGTAATTTGCGCTGCAGAGCGCGAACCAACGTATGGGGCAAAGTACTTTGCCCGGATTTCGTTGTGCAGAGCATTCTCGTCGTATTCGCGCCAGCCGGCAACATCATCAAATTCGGCAACGATTAGATAGTCGGCATTTGTTGCCACGCTTACACCCAAGTCGGGCCCACATCGATAACTGCGAATTGACGGAATATGTTTCACCATCTCTTGCAGCACGGGAGTGACCACGTCGCCGTAATTTGGTGGCGTCTGATCGTTCCAGTGAAGAGCCACAACATGTTGCATCATTAGAGCAAACCTCCGTAAGCGCCACCATCTACTGGTAAGTGAGTGCCGGTGACGAACTTGGCTTGCTCACTACACATAAACGCAACCACATTGCCAAAGTCGGTTGGGCTACCAAGTGCACCTGCCGGAATGCCGGCGGATGCACCTTCGAGCGACTCACCATAGATCTGCTTAATGCGGTCTGTGGCGTGCGAACCAGGCTGCACCGAATTTATGGTGACGCCGTCTGCAGCCACTTCTGTGGCAACAGTTTTCAAAAATGCCGTGAGCCCCGCGCGGGCAGTGTTGGACAAAATGAGGTTTGCAATTGGCTGTCGAACAGACGTGGAAGTGATTGCCACGACACGCCCCCACTTGCGGGCTTGCATTTCTGGAACAACCAGCTTCGTCATGGCAATGGTTGCCAACATGCTGCGCTCGTTTGCCGAAATGTATGCCTCAACGTCGGTGCTGGTGAAGTTGCCGGGTGGCGGACCGCCGCCATTGGCAACCAAGATATCGATCTGCCCCAGAATTTCTGTTGCTTGACGCACAAACTCTTGCGCACCTGCAACCGTGGACACATCGGCGACGATGCCTACGCAACCGTGGCCAATCTGTGCGGCGGCATCAAGTACGCGCTGTTTATCGCGACTACAAATGACTACGCGTACACCTTCGTTTGCAAGTGCCTGCGCGCTTGCGAAACCAAGCCCTGCGGAACCTGCAGCAACGGCAGCGGTGCGGCCCGAAATACGAAGATCCATCGGGAAAACGCTACTGCCCAAGTGCTACGGTGGTGCGAGTTAGGTGGTGGGAAACCCATGAGTGGGTATCAACAAGACGAGCGTTTTCTGGACGCAATCGCGGACGCCGAACCCTATGCGTATTGGCTGGACGACGTTGACGAGCCAAATTCAAACCCCATGCTGGTACACGACGACACGTGCGATCTCTGCATCATCGGCGGTGGATACACCGGCCTTTGGACTGCGATTTTGGCAAAGGAGCGCAGCCCCGAACGCGATGTCGTGCTGATTGATGCCCACGAGGTGGGCTCTGCAGCAAGCGGCCGTAACGGTGGCTTCATGGACTCCAGCCTCACTCACGGAATTGCCAACGCTCAGCAACGCTTCCCCGAAGAAGTTGGCCTGCTCGAGGACTTGGGGCTTGAAAACCTCAACCAGATTGAAGCAGCGATCAGGCGTTACAACATCGACTGCGACTTCGAGCGCAACGGAGTAATTGAAATTGCCAGTACGCGCCACAGCACAAATTATTTGGAGGAACTGCGCGAGGACTACGACCAACTTGTTGAATTGGGACACAAAGTGGAATGGCTGGACGAACAAGCAGTGCGCAAAGAGGTGAACTCACCAATTTTTACCGGTGGTATGTGGTGCAAAGATACCGCAGCATTGGTCGACCCAGCGCGTTTGGTGTGGGGTTTGAAACGCGCCGCAGAATCGTTAGGCGTGCGAATTTATGAAGATACGCGCGCAACAGGACTCGACTATTCAGGCAGCGGCGTTGTTGTCGGAACTCCCCTGGCAAAAATCAAAGCAAAGCGTGTTGCGCTTGCGACCAATGCGTTCAAGCCGCTGTTGAAACGGCTGCGCAATTACATCGCGCCTGTATACGACTATTGCCTCACCACCGAGCCGCTTACGCCCGCACAACTTGCAAGCCTTGGTTGGCACAACCGCCAAGGTTTGTCCGACATCTCGAATCAGTTTCACTACTACCGACTGACGGAAGACAACCGCATTCTGTGGGGTGGCTACGACGCCGTGTATTTCTTTGGCGGCAAAATGAGCACCGACCTCGAGTCCCGCCCGGAGACGTGGGCAAAACTTTCGCAACACTTCTTCGAAACGTTCCCACAACTCGAAGGTGTGCGCTTCTCGCATGCATGGGGTGGCGCAATCGATACCTGCAGCAGGTACAGCGTGTTCTGGGGCAATGCAATGCGCGACCGCGTGGGTTACGCCATTGGTTACACCGGCCTTGGCGTGGCAAGTTCGCGCTTTGGTGCCGAAGTCATGCTCGACTTGCTGGATGGGCGAAAGACGCAAGCAACCAAAACGCGATTCGTGCAGAGCAAACCGCTTCCCTTCCCGCCCGAGCCATTTCGATTTATTGGCATTCAGGCCACGCGCTGGGCGCTCAACCGCGAAGACCGCACAGGCAACCGAAACCTCTGGCTACGCACCATGGACCGCATGGGTTTGGGCTTCGATTCCTAACCATTTCGCGCCTAGCCTGAGCGCATGACATTTGCAGGGCTCACTTCCGTGAGCGAGGTGCGCAATGCGCTTGGGGCGCAAAGTTATTTGGCCGATGAAGGCTTAGCCACGGCAGTTTTTCTAGCGCTGTCATTGCAACGACCACTACTACTTGAAGGCGAAGCCGGCGTGGGCAAAACCGAACTTGCGAAAGTGATTTCAGCAATGACTGGCGGCGAGCTGATTCGTTTGCAGTGCTACGAAGGAATTGATGCCTCACAGGCCGTGTACGACTGGGACTATTCGCGACAGTTGCTACATCTGCGTGCCGCCGAGGCAAGCGGTGAAGCTAAAACAAAAAATGCCGACGCTTTGGAAGGCGAACTGTATAACGAACGCTTCCTGATTAAGCGGGCGTTGCTTCGCGCAATCGACCATCGCGCAACTCCTGCGGTGTTGTTGATCGACGAAATTGATCGCGCCGACGACGAATTTGAGGCCTACTTACTTGAAGTGTTGTCTGATTTTCAGATCACCATCCCAGAATTGGGCACATACCGCGCAGCCACACCGCCAATCGTCATCCTCACCTCCAATCGCACGCGCGACGTGCATGATGCGCTCAAGCGCCGCTGCCTCTATCACTGGGTTGATCACCCATCGTTCGAGCGTGAAGTGTCTATTGTTCGCCTGCGCGTTCCGCAAGCAACCGAATTGTTGGCGCGGCAAGTTGCTGCAGCAGTCGAGTCGATGCGTTCACTGAACTTGTACAAGCCGCCCGGAGTTGCCGAAACCATCGACTGGGCAACCGCACTTGGCCAACTTGGCGTGAGTGAACTGGATGAAGCAACCGTGGCAGCAACGTTGGGCACCGTTCTCAAATATCGCGAAGATCACGAACGTGTGCGCGAGCAAGGCATCGCGCAGTTGGTGAAACAAGCATTCGACCGAGGGTTGCTCAACAGCTAGTCGCTCTTTGCGGCAGCACACCTTTATGACTGCCGAAAACATTGCCATCTCGTTTGCTCGAGTGCTTCGTGGCGCGGGTGTTTCTGTTCCGCTCGACTCGGTGCTCACTTTCGTACAGGCACTCGAGGTGGTTTCACTCGAGCATCGCGAAGATGTGTATTGGGCGGGTCGTGCAACGCTGGTTCGAAAACCCGAAGATCACGGCATATTCGATCGGGCCTTTGCCGTGTTTTGGGAGCAACGCCAGGCAGGCCACGTGCCAGACGAAGAACCGCCGCAAAAAATTACCTTGCTTATCGACGACGAGGATGATGGCGCAGACAAAGCACCCGAGGCAGTCGACGACAACCCAACCCTGACTCTTCGTTTTTCAGCAACGGAAACGCTGAGGGAAAAAGACTTTGCGGAATACAGCGATGACGAGTTGCACGAGTCGCAGCGCTTGATGCAACAGCTTCGGCTTGCAGGCCCACCCCGCACCTCCCTGCGATTGCGCAACTCGCGCCGACGCGGTTCGCGCCACGACTTGCGAAGAACAGTGCGCGCATCGATCACTCATGGCGGTGAGCCAATTCAGTTGCTGTGGCGCGAACCAGGCGAAAAGCAACGCCGACTTGTGGTGCTGCTCGACATCTCGGGCAGCATGGAACCATACGCGCGCGCACTGTTGCGGTTCATGCACGCGGCAGTTGTTGGCCGACAACGAGTTGAGGCATTTGCATTTGGCACGCGCCTCACCCGCCTAACTAAAGAACTTGCCAACAGAAACCCCGACAAGGCGCTGCAACGCGCCTCGGCGCAAGTGCCAGACTGGAGTGGCGGCACGCGCCTTGGCGAAAGCATGAAGAAGTTCAATGACACGTGGGGCGTTAGGGGCATGGCACGTGGCGCAATTGTTGTCATTCTTTCCGACGGCTGGGACAGAGGCGAACCAGCCGTGCTTGCAGAGCAAATGAAGCGCCTGCAGCGCGTTGCGCATCGGGTGGTGTGGGTAAACCCACTCAAGGTGACGCCGGGTTATGCACCTCTCGCCCGGGGAATGGCAGCCGCACTGCCCTACATCGACGAGTTTGTCGAGGGCCACTCCATGGCCGCCCTGGAGCAACTTACACGGGTCATTTCCCACGATTGACTAGTACCTATGCGCGACCTACTGAACGACATCGACCACTGGAAGAGCAAGGGCAAACGCATTGCCCTTGCACGCGTGGTTGATATTGAAGGCTCGGGCCCGCGCGACCCTGGCGCGGCAATGGCCGTCAATCAAGACGGCGAAGTTGTCGGCTCTGTAAGTGGCGGTTGCGTTGAGGGCGCGGTTGTTGCCGAAGCACTTGACATGTTGAACGGAGACAACCAACCGCGTCTCGTCACATTTGGTTACTCGGATGACGAAGCATTTGCCGTTGGTTTGACATGCGGCGGCATTATTCATCTCTTTTTGCAACCACTCACCTGGTAATCAACGTGTCGCTCTACCCTCTCTTTGCACAACGCACACGCGAGAACAAACCAGTTGCTCTTGTCACGGTGATCGACGGGCCAAACATTGGCGCGATGATGTTGGTTGCACCTGGCATGGATGCGCAAGGAACCCTTGGCGATTCCGAACTAGATCGCGTTGTTGCTCGCGACACGATTGGCGAAATTGAAGCAGGGCGCACCAGCGTTCGTCACTATGGGCCAAACGGCCAAATCACTCCCGAGGATTTGTTGGACACGCCAACGGTGCGTGTGTTTATCGATGCATTTGCGCCGCCGCCAGTGATGTGGATTTTTGGCGCAGTCGATTTCACTGCTGCGCTTGCTCGCGTTGCCAAAGTTCTTGGCTATTACGTAGTGGTATGCGATGCGCGCGAAGTGTTTGCAACACGTCGGCGCTTTCCAATGGCCGACGAAGTGTTGGTGTCGTGGCCGGCACCGCTGCTTGCAAGCAGAGGAAGCGACCTCGGGCCGCGCGACGCGGTATGCATACTTACCCACGATCCAAAGTTTGATGTGCCAGCCATTCAGGGCTCGCTTGCCACAAACGTTGGTTACATCGGCGTAATGGGCAGCCGCAAGACACACGCCAAACGCCTCGAGCGGCTTGCCGAAGTTGGTGTGCACGAAGCAAAAGATCTGGATCGTTTGCTTTCACCAATCGGCCTTGACATTGGCGCACGCACTCCAGAAGAAACTGCAATCTCTATTTGTTCAGAAATCATTGCTCGACGCACCGGCCGAAATGCCCCGTCGCTGCGCGACAGCAACGGGCCCATCCACCGTTAACTATGCAATGGGGTCTGCAAAACGCACCCACGACGTAATGCGATCTTCCATCACGTGCAACTCCACGCTGCGACCACTGTATGGGGTGTGCAAAATTGCTGTGTCGATACCGAGATAGATCGAGATGTGACCGGGCCTCCAAATAATGTCTCCCGGCTGTGCGTCACGAGCCTTAATTTGTTTCGCGCTTGAAAATTGAGAAGTAGAGCCTCGCGGCATTGTTACTCCTGCCTTGGACCACGCAAACGCCACAAGCCCCGAACAATCCAACGCCACATCGGCCTGCGCGCCATTCAGTTTGTACGGAACACCCAGTTGCGTGAGGCCGGCCATCAACGCGCGCTGACGCGGAACACCGGCGCCGCGCCATGCCCGCTGCAGGGATCGCACGTCTAACCCAAGGAAGTTGGCAACCTGCACGGCGAGGCCATCGGCGAGCGAGAGGTAGAGGTCGTAGGCGTCCAAGTCGTGTTTGTCGGCAAATTTTTCGATCGCTACCAGCGCCTTCTTTGCGCCTGCAGCAATCAGTGCCTCCTGCTCGTCTCCCATACGTACCGCGTCTGCAGGGCCTGCCAACGCACTTACCGAGGCAACAGCGAGCACCAGGGCAACGACGAACCGACGGAAGCGAGCCAATCGGGGGTGTGGATATGCGGAAGTAAGGGTCATGGTGAGGGGTTTGCCACGGGAACCTGTCTGGGCCGGGGGGCGGGCCAGATCGCGGTGCGAAAAATCGCTATGTGCCGACTGGATTACAGTATATGTAACCAAATCGTAATATTTGGGGATAGTGCTAATCCCTGTAAACATAAGGCTTATGGCCGCATCATCGATCGGACGCGGCACCCTGGCAGTGTTGCTTGCGGCGGGCGCGGGCACCCGATTTATCGGTCCAACGCACAAGCTGCACGCAATGGTGCGGGGCCGGCAAGTGAGTGCCTGGGCACTTCAATCATTGCTCGAAGCCTCGGTTGGCCCGGTGCTGATTGTTGAAGGGGCTACGCCAATCCAGGTGCCGCCCGACTTAAGTAAGGCCGCTCTCGCTTCTTTGGAAACATGGGGCGCACCAACGCAAGTGCACAACCCACGCTGGATCTCGGGGTTGGCAAGTTCGGTGCAGTGCGCCGTTGCCCACGCCCAATCGCAGCAGATGGAAAACATTGTTTTTGGTTTGGCCGATCAACCGTGCGTCACTGCGCAATCTTGGCGAGATGTTGCGCACGCCTCTGCCCCACTGGCAGTTGCTACGTATGCAGGTAAGCGCGGCAACCCTGTAAAAGTGCACGCCGAATTGTGGGCTCAGTTGCCATCCACGGGCGATGAAGGCGCACGAAACCTGTTACGCGTTCACCACCAACTGGTACAAGAAGTAGCCTGTGCTGGTTCGGCACTGGATGTTGACACAGTCGACGACCTCGCCCGCGCTGAAGCATTACTCACCGAATATCAAGCAACGTAAACCAATCGGAGCCGCAATGGACCTCAATCATCAATTCACCGTGAACGTTCCAATCGCCGAGGCGTGGGTCATTCTCACCGACCTAGAGCGCATTGCGCCGTGCCTACCAGGCGCACAACTGACCGAAGTTGAAGGCGACACCTATCGTGGTCAAGTAAAGGTCAAAGTCGGGCCGATCCTTGCTCAATTCAAAGGTCAGGCAAGTTTTGTTTCGCGCGACGATGTTGCGCACAAGGCATCACTGAAAGGCGAAGGCCGCGACACAACTGGCAAGGGCAACGCCTCCGCTGTCATCACCGCCGAACTCACTTCGGTTTCACCAACATCAACCACCTGCACCGTGCACACCGACCTCACCATCTCCGGCAAGGTTGCACAGTTTGGCCGCGGCGCGCTCGCCGACGTAAGCGACAAACTGCTTGCACAATTTTCCGAAAATCTCAACCAACTCATCACCGGTACGCCCTCAACAAGCACACCAACATCCGCTGCTACTGCACCAATCGAAAACGTGGCGCCCTCACCTAGCCAGCAGCCTGCAATTCGAATTATCAACAGCCCCGAAGTTGCTCCGTTGGACTTGCTCGGAACTGCGGGCGCACCAATTTTGAAACGCGCAATTCCTGCGCTCATTGCTGTTGTCGCTGTGGTTGCCGCGCTTGTCTATATTTTCTAACGCGCCAACACCCGCCGACATTGCTCGCATCACCGAGTTGCTCGGGCGTGTTCCGCAAGGCGATTTCCAAGTTGTTGTGCGCACCCGCACAGGCGACCCGGTGGTGTTGTACAACCACCCACTGCTTGCAGACGGCACACCAATGCCAACGCGCTATTGGTTGGTTGGCGAAACCGAGACGGTGCAGGCTGGCCGCCTAGAAGCAGAAGGCGGCGTGAACACCGCAGAAGCCGAAGTAGACCCGGCCGCGCTTGCCGCTGCACACGTTAAATATGCCGAGGAACGCGACGCCAGCATTTCCGTCGATCACACAGGCCCTCGTCCATCTGGCGGTGTGGGCGGCACTCGTATTGGCGTGAAGTGCCTCCACGCCCACTTGGGTTGGTGGCTTGCAGGCGGCGAAGACCCAGTTGGCGATTGGATGGCTGCCAAGTTGGGCACGTCACGCAGCGACTACATAGTCAGTAAGCCGCGCAAAGTTTTCACTTCCCCTCTTGCAGCAATCGATATCGGGACTAACTCCACCAACCTGTTGATCGCCAACCCAGACGGAACCGAATTGGTTCGCGAAGTGCACGTGACAGGGTTGGGGCGCGGCGTGGTGCACAGCAATCAGTTGCAACCCGATGCAATCGAGCGCACAGTAAATCGGCTGCAGCAATACCAAGCGCTCATCACTCAACATGGCTGCGGCTTTGTACGAGTAACGGCCACCGAAGCATGCCGACGCGCAACGAACTCTGCAGTATTCCTCGATGCAGCCGAACAAGTTCTTGGCACTCGCCCAGAAATCATTGCGGGCGAGACCGAGGCGCGCCTGGCGTTTGCCGGGGCCATTTCGCATTTCCCCACCCACGATGGCACCACGCTGGTGATAGACATCGGCGGCGGCAGTACCGAAGTGATGATTGGCGACACACATTTTCGACACGCCATGAGTTTCCCTGTCGGCACCGTTGTTCTTACCGAACGCGAATTGCATCACGACCCACCGAAACCCGAAGAACTGACGAACGCCATTGGCCTCGTTACCGACTTCATGGACGACTTGCTGCGCGAACACCCCGACGTTGCCAATGCAACTCGCGTCATCGGCGTGGCCGGCAGCATCGTCACTATCGCCGCTGTCGAAATTGGTCTGCAGCAATTTGATGCAACCAAGTTGCACGGCCACAGCATGTCCAGAGGCGACGTAGAAGAAGTGTTCCGAACGCTGGCCACCGAAAAACTTGCCGATCGCAAGCACAACCCCGGCCTTCCTGCCGACCGAGCCGATGTGATTGTGGGCGGCTGCTGCGTACTCGTAGGCATTATGCGTCGCTTACACCTTGCCGAAATCACCGTCTCTGTCAATAACTTGCTCGACGGCGTCATTGCGCAAGAATTGATCGCGCCATGACCATCCCCAAGCCAAGCATTGTGCATCCAGCCGGCGCGGTTACCCAGTCGCCCCTGCGCCTGTATGCAAAACGCGTCATGTTGCGTCCGCTCATTGCGCAAGATTTTGAAGCCTTCAGCGAGGTTCGCATACGCAACGCAAGTTGGCTCACCAAATGGGAACCCCTCGTGCCCCGCAACACCACCGACCCGGGGCATAGCCGCGAAGCATTTTCCAATCGTTGCACCGTGCGCGACCGCGACCGACAACTGGGCAGCAGCTACACCTTCGGCATGTTTATCAACGGCTCGCTGGCAGGCGAAGTAAACCTCAACAATGTTGTGCGCGGTGCGCTGCAGTGCGCAACTATCGGTTACTGGATCGACGAGACCAGAGCAGGCAATAGCTACACATCGGAGGCAGTTGTCCTCATTTCCAAGTTTGCTTTTGAGCAACTGAAATTGCATCGCGTTGAAATCTGTATCATTCCCCGTAACACAAACAGCCGGCGAGTGATGGAAAAGCTTGGTGTGCGCGAAGAAGGTCTTGCGGAACGTTTTTTAGAAATCAATGGTGTGTGGGAAGACCACGTTCGCTACGGATTCACGTATGAGGAATGGCTTGCGCGCAAAGACGAACTTAGCGCCAACTGGTTGGAGCGTTAAGCAATATCCCGAAGATGCTCAATTTCTCTTATACGCTGCTTGCGTAACACACTGCGCCTTTTCCATTCCTTCGTCTTCCAATGCTTGAAGGTTTGTCGGCGCGATAACTCACGACCAACTTGCGCATCGTGATGATGGATGGGCTTCCATTCGGGGCCCGGATCGATCACATCGTCTGGCTCCACTCCGTGACTCACCAAATCGGCCACCATGTGCAACTCTGAGTTAACTCGATGTCGTTCGTTGTGGGCGTGTGCCCGAATCTCCACCTTTGGTGGCAACACCGTCTCGCGATGTTTGTGACGCTTGCTCATTGCTTCCCCCGCCTTTCGTGTTGGTAACACTGACGAATTCCACTGGCTTGCTCCCTTACGAGCAAGATACACCTTCAGAGAGGGCGCGTTAAGCAGGCGTTATTTCTTGCTGATTTTGGCCTGCAGCGCGGCAAGGCGCTGGGCAAACCAAGGCTGGCGCGTGCTCCACAACTGCGGCACGAGCTCGGCCGCCACTGCTTCTGTATGGGTAACCACGTTGGCCATTGCCGCAATAGTTTTCTTTGTTTCAATAACCAATTCCCTTGGGGCACTTGCTGCGCGGGCGCCAAGTGCATGTGCCATTTCCAACAGTTTGTCGTCGTCTACGCACTTGTAGACAAGCCCAACACGCTCGGCTTCTGCCCCATCCAAAATCTCGCCGAACAACACCGCAGCCATCGCTGCTTGCGGGCCAACGATCCGTCGCAACATCCATGTGTGGCCACCACCAGGATGAATTCCCAGTTGCAAAAATCGGGTGTCAAACTTTGCGCGTCGCGCAGCAATGCGAACGTCGCAACCAAGTGCCAGGTTCATGCCAGCCCCAACTGCTGCACCGTTTACCGCAGCAATAGTGGGCAATGGGCTGCGAGCAATGCGCAAAAAGCCTTCGTAAATGACACCGAGCGATTCGCCATCGGCTTCAGCCAGATTTCCAAGGTTGGCGCCAGCACAAAATGCTGGTGCGGTACCCGTAACAACGATGGCCCCAATGTTCTCATCTGCTTCGATGCGATCCATCGCCGCAACAATCTCGGACACCATTGGCGCCGTCATGGTGTTGCGCTCGTCTGGGTTGTTCAGGGTGATGGTGGCAACACCGTCTGCAATATCAAGAAGGACCAAAGTCATGGCACAAGGTTAGCGAGTACCCTAAATACGCATGCTCGACCACGTATTTACCGATGCCATAAGCGCACTACGCGACGCCTTCGGCAACGCATTCCTCGAGCGACAGGCCTTCGAAGAGCATTTCAACTCCGACATCTTGCTTGGCGACTTGGTGTGGGAAACCACATACGGCCTGCCAGGCGAAGGGCTTCCCCCGCGAGTCGTCGCACACATCACGCTGAACTGGCCAAGCCGCAGCCAAGCAACTTACCGAACTTGGTATATCGATGAAGTTGTCGACAAGTTGCCCGAAATTGAAATGGAAGTGGTGTTTCGCATTCAGCGCCTCGCTCAACAACCAAGCCCGTCTTTAGTCGACAACATTGCAGTAGCCAGCAGCCCCGAGATTGGTGGTGCACGCATGGAACGCGACAACATCACGATCGAGATTTGTCACTCGTCTGATGGAACAGATGTTGTGGATTATGCGCTCGAAATTGTGTACGAAGGCGCCTATGAACTTGCGGAGTCAACGCTGCAAGACGGCACCAGTTCGCTACTCGACGATCACTTCGGTGCGCTTGGTGGCTGGGTTGCTGCAACACTTGTCAAACTTGGCGACCTCAACGTGCAGTACGTTCCAGCCGACGAAGAGAACTAACGCTTAGCGATTCAGTTCCGCAACGGCGTGCACTTCGATGCCGCCGCGAGGGTGCTGAGTAAGTTGCACCTTCACCCAATGCGGTTTCACCGTAGTCATTACCTCATTCGCAATTTCGGCGGCAAGCGCTTCGGCAAAAACTGCCATGTTGCGAAAGCGCCACAGGTACAGTTTCAACGACTTCGACTCGATACAAAATTTGTCTGGGCCGTATTCAATAATCACCGTCGCAATATCGGGCTGAGCAGTGACTGGGCAAATGGACGATACTTCGTCGCTGGTGAAGCGCACCAAAGTGACGTCGGCGGGTGCAAGAAACACCTCGACATGATCGATTGGGGCCCGCACCGTGGAGCCAAGAACTGTCAGGTTGTCGTGCTCGTTTGTTGCCATGGCTACGAGCGTAGGTGTTCTGGAATGAGCGTGCTCAGTTGCACTAACGGGCGTGGCCCAACGTGCGTGATCACTTCGGAAGCCGACATGGAACCGAGGCGTCCGCAATGCTCGATTGCCATGCCGCGTGTGAAGCCATATAAGAAACCTGCTGCGTATTGGTCGCCGGCGCCAGTTGCGTCCACCACGCGGTCCACTGGCTCGGGCTCGATGTGCACCAAATCGTGACCATTGATAACAACCGAACCGCGCTTGTCGCGGGTGACAGCGCCAAACTCGCAATCGCTGCGCAATTGCTCGAGCGCCTCTTCGTACGAGGTCTGATACAACGACTGCAATTCGAACTCGTTGCAGAACAGCACGTCAATGTCGTTCAAGATGAGATCGAGAAAGTCATCACGGTGCCGATCTACGCAAAACGAATCGGACAAGGTAAGTGAAACTTTGCGGCCAGCCTCGTGAGCATATTGCGATGCAATCTTGAATGCTGCCTTTGCTTCGTCGCGGTCGAACAAGTAACCCTCCAGAAACAACACAGCACCCGACTGCACTGCCTCGCGAGAAATGTCGGCAGGCTCAAGTAGCGATGCGGCGCCAAGGAATGTGCTCATGCTGCGTTGGCCGTCTGGCGTAACCGCAATGATGCATCGTCCAGTTGGTTCGGTTGCGCTCGTTGCACCCGGGTGAAACCCAACACCAACTTTGTCCATGTCTGCACCAAACACGCGGCCCAATTCGTCATCGGCAATCTTGCCAATGAACCCTGCTCGCCCACCCAAACTTGCAAGGCCGTACGCGGTGTTTGACGCAGAACCACCGCTGGTTTGTGTTGGGTTACTAATGCGCGAATACAAGTGAGCCGAGCGGGTGGAATCCACCAACGTCATCGAACCCTTGACCACATCTTCGTTCACTAAGAATTCATCGGGCACTGCCGCGATCACATCGACAAGCGCATTACCAATGGCCACGACGTCGTAGCGAACCCCATCGCCACGGGTGATATTGATTGGTGGCACGTGGGGAAACTCTAGTGCATGGGCCCTATCGGGTCGTTGGGACGAGAACTCCCTTAACCACCTGCTGCTGCAAGTCACGCTTCAGGAACTTGCCTGCAGCGTTACGGGGCAACGGCTCGTTGATGATCACCACCTGAGTTGGAATCTTGAACTTGGCGATCTTTGCGTCGAGGAACGCCCACAGCTCTTCTGCGGTCAAGGTCATGTGGTCGTTGGGGTAAATGGCAACTGCCACCTCTTCGCCCAAGCGTTCGTGCGGCACACCGAATACTGCTGCCTCGTGCACTGCAGGATGCTCGTAAATGGCGCTTTCCACCTCGGCGCCATAAATGTTTTCTCCTGCACGCAAGATCATGTCTTTCACACGATCTTCTACGTATACGAAACCGTCGGCATCCAAGCGGCCCAAGTCGCCACTGCGCAACCAGCCGTCCACGATTGTCTCGGCTGTTGCTTCAGGACGATTCCAGTAACCACGAATAAGCATTGGTCCGAAGAACCAAATCTCGCCAGACTGACCAGTTGGCACAGGCTGCAAGTTCTCGTCGCGAATTTCTACCTTCATTGGCAACACTGCGCGACCGGTGCTTGTTGGGTGTGACAGATAATCGGAACCAGTAATGCCAGGGCCGAATGCGTTGGTTTCGGTCATGCCGTAACCAAGCTGAGGGCTACCGTTTTTCACTTTGTCATTCACTTTGCCAACGAGCGACGTTGGCGAAGGTGCGCCGCCGCCGCCCACTGCGCGCAGGCTGGAGGTGTCGTACTTATCGAATGCCGGCGAGTTAACCAAGTCCCAGCTTTGTGTTGGCACGCCAACAAAATTGGTGATCTGCTCACGCTCAATCATCTCGAGTGCCTTCTCTGCATCCCACTTGTACATGATCGCAAGTTTCAGTCCTGCAATGAAACAACTCATCATCACGGGCACGCAACCAGTTACGTGGAACAGTGGCACAATCAGAATAAACGACGTCGGAATCTCTGGGCCGTCGACATCTTTCAGCTTTGTTCCCGACATCGTCAACACGCCGTTACGTGCAGAGAACGCCATTAACGCCGAAATGATGGCTCGATGTGTAGAGACTGCACCCTTCGGGCGGCCAGTGGTGCCCGATGTGTACAAAATTGTTGCATCGTCGTCGGGCTGAATGTCGGCACCTGGGTGTGGTGCACCTGCCTTGACCATTACTTCCCATTTATCCACATTTGATGGCAAAGGCTTCTCGGAGCGAGCGACAAGCACCTTCACTCCATGCTTCGCGCAGCTTTCTGCACCAATGTCGTAGCGCTGCTGGTCGCAAATGAGCACCGTTGCGCCCGAGTCGACGAGAGCAAAGTCCATCTCGTCTTCTGTCCACCAAGAATTCATCGACACGTTGACTGCACCAACAGAAATAATCGCTGCAAACGACATCACCCATTCCGGGTAGTTGCGCATTGCCACCGCAACGCGGTCGCCTTTTTTCACGCCATATGTATTGACGAGCAAGTTGGCAAGACCATCTACCTGGTCCATCGCTTGCGAGAATGTCCATGTCTCGCCCTCGTACACGAGGAATGTTTTGTCGCCGTGGCCACGCGCGCCTGCAAAAACTTGACCAAGGTGAGCAGGTGCATTTTTGAACACTTGCATTTTCACGCCACGAATTTCGGCGTCGATTAACTCAAAGATTTGTCCAGGCGCAGTTACTGCTGCGTTCGCTTCTTGCCACGACATTGCCATGTTGTTTTCCCCCGTTGTGTTTTTGCTCTATTCCAGTTGGCGTGGAGCTGAGGGGAATTGAACCCCTGGCCTGTACATTGCGAACGTACCGCTCTGCCAACTGAGCTACAGCCCCGTATTGCTGTCAAACCCTAGCGGGGGGTGGGTATTTGGGGCCTAGCGGCGGAACTGGCCGAGGTAACGCTCGTTATCGCGCTTCACCCGCAACTGCACGAGCACATAGCAATAGCCGATCAACGAAAGGAAGCTTGCGGTGAACAGGTAGACAAATGCCGAGCCGCCAGTGGTGGCAGCGAGGAACAGAGAAACGACAACGGTACCGGCAAGACCAAGCACGGTGTTTTGACGGCGCTGACGAACAAGCGCCTGGGGCGTAAGTGCCATGGCGGGGCGATGGTGTCGGGCACCTTCTGGGCGCACCAGCGCACCGGTCATGTTGCTGAGTGGGCCGGGCTGGCGCTGCATGCGAGGCGATGGGGCAAGCGGGCGGGCCATGCCACGAAGTTGAGCCTGCGGGTAGCGGCCGCCAGCGTTTTCAAGCGAGTTCAGTTGCTTACGAAAATTGGTTACCGAGTTTGCAGGCGAGCCGTTAAGGCGGGCACGAACGAGTGGCGGCAACAACACGGCCAGCCAGGCGGCGCCAACGATAAACAAGATCAGTTTGCTCATGCGAACGATAATTATATTACAGAATTGCTACAAACAGGACAGTTAGCGCCAAGAAACTTATTCGCTATTTTCAGAGACCCCTGCAAAATAAGGGTTAGAGCGATTCTCGGGCATACGGGCCGCTGCGCCCACCCGTCTTTTCCCACAGTGCCAGATCGGCAATAACCATGTCCTTGTCGGCGCTCTTGCACATGTCATAGATCGTGAGCGCGGCAACGGAACACGCGTGCAGCGCCTCCATCTCTACCCCAGTTCGATCCACGGCATCAACGATGGCCTCAATTGCCACGTGGCCTGCCTCCACCGAGAAGTTGACATGCACTGCGCTCAAATGCAGCGGGTGACACAACGGGATCATGTCGCTCGTTCGCTTGGCGGCTTGTATGCCAGCAACCCGCGCCACGGCAATAACGTCGCCCTTCTTCACTTCATGGTTGGCAATCGCCTTCGCGGTTGCAGGCAGCATCATCACCTTGCAACGCGCAACGGCCCGTCGGTGTGTTGGTTCCTTCGGCGTCACATCCACCATTCGCGCTTTGCCAGCATCGTCCAGGTGTGAAAACTGTGGCTCGGTCATCTGGTCATCCACCAATTTGGCTCATCGAGCGACGTGGGCGCACAAAGGTGACATTTCCGATGTTGTGCCCCGCCCACTTAGTGCCAACTGCGCGCTGTATTTCGGCAGCAATGGCATCGTCGTCGGCCCCATTGCGAAGCATTACTCGTAAATCAAATTCGTTCGTTGCAAACAGGCACGTACGAAATTGGCCGTCAGCCGTGAGGCGCACGCGGTCACAGTCGCCACAAAATGGTTTTGTCACAGTCGGTATTACACCAACCGTTCCCTTTCCATCTACGTATCGCCAGCGATCAGCCGGTGCTGCACCGCGCGCGGGCATCAACTCCAACGGATACACCTTCGAAATTACGGCAACGATTTCTTCTTGTGAAAATACCTGCGCGTTATCCCACGTGCCCCCAGCATCTAGTGGCATGAACTCAATAAACCGAACTTCAATCCCCTTGTCGCGACCGAACGTTGCGAGGTCGACAATCTCATCGTCGTTAATACCCCGCTGCACCACCGCATTTATCTTGACGGGCGAGAAACCCGCACCAATAACCGCATCGATGCCGTCTAGAACATGTTCCAATTCGTCGCGGCGCGTCATGTCAAAGAAGCGATCTTTTTTCAGCGTGTCCAAACTGATGTTGATGCGGGTAAGCCCAGCATTGCGCAACTCTTGCGCAATCAATCGCAGCGTTGCGCCGTTTGTAGTGATTGCCAAATCGATGGGTTTGCCTGCACGCGGCGACGATGCATCGGGCGGTACCTGTAGTACCGCAAGTTTCTGCACCAATATCGGAAGGTGCGCGCGCATGGTGGGTTCGCCGCCAGTAAGCCGAATTCCGTCTACCCCAAAGTGACCAACACAAATACTTGCTACGCGAGCAAGCTCTTCATACGTCAAAACTTCCTCGCGAGGAAGCCACTTCATTCCCTCTTCGGGCATGCAATACGTGCAGCGGAAGTTGCAGCGATCGGTAATCGAAATACGCAGGTCGCGAACAGTGCGCCCATATGGGTCAATCAAATCCATGCGCTCAGCCTACGGTTCACGCCCTTCAAGCATTTAGCCCAATAGGTAGACATTCACCTCGTCGCCAGCCGCTAGCCCCGCCCCATCGGGCACATAGGCAAGGCCATTGGCCATAGCGGTTGATGCAAGCTGGTGGCTTCCCTGCGGGCCCGTGTCTCGCACATGAAGCCTGCCATCGGGTTCGAACCCGCCGAACACCCGCACGTAATGCACCTTGCCGTCGGCCTTACGGCGAATGGGCGCATCGAGCACTGCTGAGATTGTTGGCCGCAACAAATCAATGGTGTGCCCCATCATCTTGCGCAGGGCAGGGCGCGCCAACAACTCGAAACTGATCATCGACGACACAGGGTTGCCCGGCAAACCAAAAATCGGAATCACTCGCCCGTCAGATGCGGTGAGTTGACCAAATGCGAATGGCTTCGCAGGCTTGATCGCAAGTTGCATCCACTGCATTTTTGCAATTCGCGACAGCACCGCCTTCACCACATCGAAGTCGCCCATGCTCACACCACCACTCGTCACAATTGCATCACAGTGTTCGACAACATCAAGCAACACACGCTCCAATTCAGCCTCGTCGTCGCGCACCACCCCAAGGTTGTTCACGTCACATCCAGACGCCGCAATCATTGCGTCCAACATCGTCAGGTTGCTCTCACGAATTTGTCCAATACGCAACGGCGAGCCATCCGTTACCAATTCGTCGCCTGTCGATAACAACGCAACCCGTGCGCGTGGGTAAGCCAACACACTGCGCGCATTAACACTTGCCAACACCCCTGCGCCCGCTGCATTAAGCACGGTGCCCGCAACAAACACCGTCTCGCCAACGCGCACGTCGCTGCCGGCATCACGAATGCCATCGCCAACTTTTGCTGCACGGCCAAGCGAAACATGCGCGTCACCTTCGCGTACCGAATCCTCCACCATCACCACCGCGTCTGCACCTTGCGGCATTGGCGCACCCGTCATGATTCGAATTGCTTCGCCACTCCCAATTGCAACTGATGGCGCGGCACCCGCCGCAAGCGTGTCCACCACCCGCAAAACAACGGGCACACTCTGCACATCGGCGGTACGCACCGCGTAACCGTCTACTGCCGTATTGGTAAATGGCGGAACATTCTCGGGGGCCACCACGTCTTGAGCAAGCACCCGACCATTCATAATTTCGCAGGCAGTCGGCTGTGGCGGCAATACCCAGCAGGCTTCAATCACCGTTTGCTGCGCTTCGTGAATAGGAATCATTAGGTGGTTACGGTATCGCCACCTGCGATGCTGTAGCCATGCCGCAGTACACACCACTAGGCGCATCGGGCTTTCGTGCCTCATGGACAATGCTCGATGGGGCGCATGTCAGCAGCGTTGACCTGGCGTGGGAGAACGAAGGATGGACCGCAAATGGCACGATTGGCGCTGATGACGCCACATTTGTTGTGCGCATGTCGGCCCAGTGGGTGGTGCAGCAATTTTTATTGTTTCGCGATATGGACGAACCCGACTTGTGGCTTGCCACCGATGGTCATGGCAGGTGGGGCGAAATGAACGGCGCGCATCGTACCGAACTAGACGGATGCATCGACATCGATTTGGCAGGCACCCCATTCACCAACGTGATCCCCATTCGTCGGTTACCGCTGCATGTTGGTCATAGCGCTTCGCAAAACGTGATCACCATCGATATTGAAACGCTTGGCGTCACCGTTTTTCCACAGATGTACACGCGTCTAGATACACATAGCTGGCGTTACATCAGCCTGCTCACGGGCAATGAAGTAGACGTGAATGTAGACGAACACGGTTTCGTCATTGACGAACCAGGTTCGTTTAAGCGCGAGGCGCTGCAGTAACTATTCGGTGATTGCGCCGTAGACCATGCTTCGCAGGAATGGCCTAATTGGGTACGTGGTTGATGGAATCAACTGCGTGTAAAACGTGGCGGTGATTTCTTCGACAGGGTCGATCCAGAACGCAGTGCTTGCCATGCCGCCCCACGAATAGGTGCCGTTAGAGCAAGCAACGCGTGTTTTTGCCTGATCAATGACAACGGCAAAGCCCAAACCAAAGCCAAGACCGTCGTAGAACACCTCTTCACCGAGCGTGCGTCCAAACTGAGAAACGTCCTTGTTGTCGGGAAGGTGATTCGTTGTCATCAAATCAATAGTGGTCGGCGAAACAATTCGAACGCCATCTAGTTCTCCACCATTTTCGAGCATCTGCAAGAGGCGCCAGTAATCGGAAGCGGTAGAAACCAAACCTCCTCCTCCAGAGAACGCTGCAGGTGGCTTCAGAACATTTTCTTCCATGCCGGTAAGCCGAATGGTGGTGTTGTTTTTCGTATTCACGTTGTACAACGCAGCCAGTCGTGATGCCTTGGCCGCAGGCACGTCGAAACCTGTGTCGTTCATACCCAGTGGCTTCAAGATGCGCGTCTGGAAGAACTGATCAAGCGACATTCCCGACGCAACTTCAATTACACGACCCAATACGTCGGTTGCAACGCTGTAGTTCCATGACGTTCCGGGTTGGAACACCAATGGCAATGCCGCATACCGATTGCAGACTGCCTCAAGGTTGTCGGTTTGGAGCACGCCAAAATCGAAACCTGCACGGCGATACATGTCGTCTACGGCTTCGAAGTGGTTGAAGGCGTAAGTGAGCCCTGCCGTGTGCGTGAGCAGGTGCCAAACGCGCATGGGTTTGGAGACTGGCTCGGTAATTGGCTTCAATGACGAACCGCCCGTAAATACGCGAGTGTTGGCAAAAGCGGGAATGAACGCACTCACCTCGTCTGTCAATTGCAACTTGCCTTCTTCCACCAGCATCATGCATGCAATCGAAGTGATCGGCTTAGTCATGGAATAAATGCGATAGATGGTGTCCAGTTCAATTGGTAGTCCAGCCTCGATGTCGCGGTTGCCGTACTTGCTGACATGAACAAGTTGGCCATAGCGAGCAACGGTGCATGCATAACCGGGCAAGCGCCCGTCATCTACATATTGTTTGAAATGTTTGTCGATATTGGTGAGGCGCTCGGCACTCATACCCACTTCTTTGGGGTCGATTGTTACTCGTAAATCGCTCATGAATACTTCCCTTTCAACCATGCTTCAAGTTCAGCACCAGCATCTTTCCGTTGCAACGTAAGTTCGATCACTGCTTGCAACCAACCCATTGGTGTTCCCGTATCGAACCGGGCAATGTTGCTGACGACACCAAACAATTCTCCCGCTTGCGCCTCAATCAGTAATGCATCGGTTAATTGAATCTCGCCGCTTGGTGCGGGCTTCAGCGCATCCAGCATATCGAATATGCCTGCATGCAATACATACCGACCAATCAAGATGAGATCACTTGGTGCCTCATGCATTGCTGGTTTCTCTACAACGTCAGTGACGGTCACTTCACCGCTTGTGGTTGGTGCTGAAGTTGTTTTGACACATCCGTAGGCCGACACTTCAGTCATTGGCACTTGCTTCAGGCCAACAACGCTTTTGCCGTTTTGCAAAAGCATGTCCGACATTTGTTTCAGCAACGACGAATCGCCCATCAGTTCGTCTGGCAGCAACACAGCAAACGGTTCGTTGCCAACTGCCGACCTGGCGCAACCGATGGCATGGCCGAGGCCACGGGGCGCATCTTGATACACCACACTTATTCGCACGTCTGAACCAATGCGAGCAAGTCGGTCGGCAAGTTCGGTACGGCCGCTGTCGCGCACACGTTTCACTGCGTCTGGCGAAGGCGCCAAATAAGCCTCGATGCCTGTCTTAGCCTTGCTTGACACCACCACGATGTGGTCGCAACCCGCGCCAATGGATTCATCCATCACCAACTGCAGCGCCGGTGTGTCGAAAATTGGCATCAATTCTTTTGGCACTGCTTTCGTAGCGGGCAAGAACCTAGTTCCCATGCCAGCGGCGGGAATGACGGCGGTGTGTAGAGGCACCCCTGCATCCTAGAATTATCGGTCTGATGCCAACGTATGTCTATAAGTTCATTGATTCGGGCGAAACGATCGAAGTGCAACAAGCCTTTACCGACGACCCATTTACCGAATTGGCCCACCCTGTTGATGGCCTAGTGAAGCCAGTGAAGAAGGTGTTTACGCCCGTTGGTGTGTCCTTTAAGGGTGGCGGCTTCTACAAGACCGATAGCCGCTCTGGTTCCAGCACTTCGTCTGCTTCCACCGCTGCCAGCAAACCAGCCGAAACGGCCGCGCCCGCTGCTGCAGCAACCACCCCTGCGGCGCCAGCAGCACCTGCTGCAAGCCCGTCGCCGGCTGCCACAACGTAGTTTCGCTGCACCTTGCGCTAATGGCGTACACATTGCGTGTATGCACCAACGCATTACGCAACTAGCCCAACTTCTTCGGCCGGCAATTCGAAAAGCGCGTGTGTTGGTGGCGCAGCAATATCTGCTGCTGTGTGCCAAGCAAAAGCGGCGACATCAAGCCATTGCGGCGCTCACTGCCATTGCGGTGCTTGCGTATGTTGTTGCTTCGTTCAACACCTATAACCGACAACGCCAATTAGGCGAGATCACTTCGGTGTTTGTTGCCTCCCAGAACTTGGAGCCCGGTGATGTAATTGACAGAGCAACTTTTACAACGCGACGCATGCCGCGCACGTTTGTGGCCCCGTCGGCGCTGCGCGCAATTACCGATGGCATGGTGGTACAGCAACGTGTTGCGGTGGGTGACGTGTTGTCGTTTACCAATGTTGGCGCCTCAAGCACGCTCACCGATCGTTTGCCCCAAGACTTTCGTGCAGTAGCGATTGCACTGCGCACTGTGTTGCCCAACATGCAACCTGGCAACACCGTAGATGTCATTGCAAATGGTGTGCTCTTGGCAGCAGACGGGCTAGTTCTTTATGTGTTGCCCGAATCGAACACGGTGGTTGTTGCTGTGCCGTCGGCGGTGTCGCCTGCTGTTGCAAGTGCCGCCGCAATCGGCGACGCGACATTGGTTGTTTCTAGTTAGCGCCAGGAAGACGCGGCAATAGAAAGCACGCCGATACCGACAGCAACGCGATACATCACGAACGTGTTGAAGTTACGGGTGCGCAAAATGCGAATCATGCCCCACATGGCAACCCAGCCAGAAATGCCCGCCGCAATGATGCCAGCAATCATTGGCGCAATCAACCCGTCGGGTATGCCATCGCGCAACAGCTTCACTAACGAAAACACAACGGCGCCACCGATGACGGGAACGCTCATCAAAAAACTGACCCGCGCGGCTGCATCGCGCGAAAAACCAAACTTTCGAGCGGCCGTAATGGTTATGCCGGAGCGCGACGTGCCTGGGTTAAGGGCCAACACCTGCGCCAAGCCAATAAGCAAAGCATCCTTGCGCGTGAACATGTCGACATCGCGTGTTCCCTGCTGACGATCAGCCCACAAAAGCAATAAACCAAAAACTATGAGTGAAACGGCAATGAGAACGGGTGTGCCAAGTTTGTCGGTTATCCACTGCTGACCGATTGCGCCCACAATGCCTGCAGGGATTGCAGACGCCACGAACAGCCACGCGCGCTTGCCCATTTGGCGGTTCGCGCGCTGCGGCGAAACGATAATGCGCACGCCTTCGCGCACGTAATCAACAAGTTCGGTACGCAGATAAAACAGCACCGCAATGAGTGTTCCAAGATGGAGCGCCGTGTCGAATGCCTTTTCGATGGAAGCACCATTGGCAACGTCAGCAAAGTCGTTCCAGCCGAACAGCCAGGGAACTAATGCAAGGTGCCCGCTTGAGGAAATGGGTAGAAATTCGGAAAATCCTTGGACAAGCCCCAGGATAATCGCGTGAAGAATTGGCATAGCTACAGGTTTAGCGGATCGTTCTAAACAAAAATGGTTTCAAAGTCCGAAATGCTCGATCTTGAGTGATGAGGTCACGCGTGTTGTTTCGCAATTCACGGGAGGGAACTTCGGTCATATCTGAACTGTAGTACGAGTGCTACAGCAGGGTTATTGGATTGCTATTGACCACTCATTGTCACGTCGCGTATGACAAGTGTCAGGCCCGCGGCCCGCGATGGCAACCAATCGACGTCGCCACCAATGGCAACGATGTCGAGCAACATTCGCTGCAGAGTTGAAGCAATAGTGAACTCGCGCACAGGCTCGGCAATTGCGCCATTGCGAATGAGCATGCCGCTTGCGCCTGTAGAAAAATCGCCCGAGATGGGATTCACACCGCTGTGCAAACCCTGCACCATCTGAATCCAGACACCGTTGTCTACGCCCTTGATCAGTTCTTCTTGGCTCAAAGTTCCTGGTTGAAGTTGCATCGCCAAACAACCAACACCCGGTGTGCCGGCAAAGCCGCCGCGCGTTGCATTGCCCGTGCTCTTGGTGTTGTTACGGCGCGCGCTGTAACTCGACTGCACGAACATTTTGAGCACGCCATTTTCAATCAGCACATTTCGCCGTGCCGCCAAGCCTTCGCCGTCGATGTCGGTTGCGGTGTAGGCCTTCGGGTTTGTTGGGTCGTCGACCAATGTGATGCGCGGGTCGGCAACGGCTTCGCCCAATTTGTCGGCAAAGAAGCTGCGGCCCTTGGCAACATTTTCACCGTTCAACGTGCTTGATAACACGCTCAAAAACTGCGACGTAACAAATGGGTCGAGCACCACAGTCGTTCGCTTGCTGGGCGGCTTAATTGCACCAAGCAAACGTGTTGCACGATCGGCTGCTTCACGCGCGGCCTT
>SXGQ01392381.1_pt1 | contig 26639 bp, 28 predicted proteins | sample 3178371 | NCBI WGS metagenome assembly SXGQ01 (sample SAMN11356859, study PRJNA531348) | freshwater metagenome | isolation source: freshwater sample F1-20 | place: China: Fuxian Lake, Yuxi | collected 2017-12-25 | reverse complement strand
GCCTATCAATACAGCTTCAACGGCGCATGGTTCTCGACCATGTTACACTACACGCCGGAAGAAGCATTCAATGACATGAGAGACTCTGGAATCGTGCACAAGAAACTTTGTTGTATTGTTCTATGACAACAAACAACAACACACAACTAAACGAACTCGATCTTCTTCTCGGCCTACCCAAGCCAGTCGAAGAGATGACAGACAAAGAACTCGAACGCTTTCTTCTTCAACACTTTCCCCATACACGCCCGACCGGCACCGATCTCGCTTCCCTGCTCAACGACCCTCTGCTAAAAGGCATAGACGTTCAAGCCATCATCAATCAGACACAAAACTTTAAGTTTAAGAAATCATGAAACTATCCTACAAAGATCTGCCGCACGAAGGCATTCCCTCTGTCATCCCAATCAACGCTTCTGGCCTAAAGATCTCAGCGTGTCCACGCCGTTGGTTCTTCACAGTCTTCCTCGGCCTCAAGCCCACCGAAGACATCACTGCACTCACCGTCGGCAAGATCATTCATAAGTTCGCAGAGAACATAGCCTTCGACCGGAGCGGAGAGAAGTGGCAAGATGCCTGTATGGAGGCGTTCAAAGCGGCAAAGGAGAAGAACCTCCCAGTAAAGGATCAAGATCAGATTCGCAAAGCCCTCACCGCTGCGCCTTTGTCTTCTCTCCCACAGCCTCTAAAGTTCGGAGACAATCGAGGGGCTGAGTTTCATTTCAACATCCCAGTCGTTGACCGACCGGGCTTCGCATACATGGGCACAGTAGACGTGCTATCTGCAACGCCCGCCGGGATCGTTCAGATCACCGACTATAAGACCACACGCAAGTACGCATTCAAGGACGCAGTCGCGGGCTACGAAGGCGACACGCAGTTTTCTTTCTACTACTATATCTTCAACAAGTTTGCCTATGATATCTTCCGCGACGATATCAACTATGCAAACTCTGCATGGTATCGCCGCATGGTGATCCGCACGTTGATCGTACAGATCTCTCTGCCAGCCCCAGCGTGGAGGCTTGGCCCAGACTGGAGCTTCACCGAGGAGCAACTCACAGAGTTCGGAGTTGAGGTTAAAGATAAGATCGACACATTCTCCAACGATATCAACGAAGCCTTGGCCCACGATAAGCTCCCGCCACCTAGCGGCAAGGCTTGCAATGCCTGCCCGAGCTGTCCCTTCAAGCGTATCTGCTTTGCACAGAACGCCGTGCAGCTTGAACTCTTTTTGTCGGAGTGTTCTATAACTAAGTATGAACCTTTGGCTTGGTAAAAAATAAAACATATGGAAACAATCCCTGTAGAAAAACAAAATCCTAAATGGCCACGAACTCTAATCGCCCTCGTGGGTCCGAGTGGCTGCGGCAAGTCTACATCCTTCCGCAACGTAGATCCCGCGCGCACAGTTATCTTCGATGCCGAGCGAAAAGGTATGCCCTTTCGTGTGCGCGACGACAAGCTCGTCGTTCCGATCGACAGCTATGATAAGCTCACGGTCGAGCTGAACAAGCTAAAGAAAGACACTACGAAAGATCTCGTCGTGATCGACTCTATCACCGCCGCGATTGATCAGTTGCAAGTTAAATGTGAACAAATCTACAAGGGCTTTGACATCTGGAAGAACTATAACGACGGCATTCAAGCGTTGTGTACTAACCTCAAGTCTCTCGACAAAACCGTCATCATCACTGGGTTAGAGGAAATTGTCCCAATCCAAGGCCTCGACGGCAGCATGACAACTCGCCGCCGTCTCTACGTCCAAGGTAAAGAGTGGGCAAACAAAGGCATCGAGTCAGAATGTCTCGCGGTCTGGTCCGTGTATGCGAAGAAGGAGAAAGGCAGCGACTCTATCCAATACTTCTTCGCCACTCAGACCGATGGCGTGACCACCGCGAAGACTCCTATCTTCTGGGGCTTGCCTAATCCCATGGAGAATTGTGTAGTCAAGGCGTTGAACAAAATAGCAGTAGAACTTCTGAAGCCCTAATAATTTGGCCCACAGAAAGCTCCTCCCCATTTGTCGGTGACAGTGTTAGTCAATAACAAACAAACAAACAAAACTAAAATGAAAAAAGGTACTGAAGTCAAGATCGGATTCATCCCCGCCAACGTGTACAAGGTTCTTGTACACCGCACCGAGACCCGCCAGAGCGGTAAGGGATTCAAGATGGTTGTCTGTGAGTGCGAGATCGTTGCGCCCGAGACTGCTATCGCCAACGGCACAACCTATAAGACCCTCGGTTCGAAGGGCAATATGTACATCATGCTAGAGAACAAGAACGGCGTGGACTCTGCGCTTGAGCTTCTTGCCGCGCCGCTGCAGGTTGTCGGTCTGTATGACAATCTTCCCGAAGATTACAATGACGTAGATGTGGCTGAGGTTCTGTCTTCGCTGCAAGGTCACGCCTTCAATATGCTCGTTCAGTCTCAGCCCGAGTATGTCAGCGACGATCCTTCCAACAGCCGCGATCTCAAGTTCGCCAAACGCGACGAGAACGGTGAGGCTATCATCAAGCGATACAACACACAGTTTGATTTCTCTCAGGTCAAAGGCGTTGCCTCTCTCCTGTCTGCATTTTAAGTCTATCAGATAGAATGGTTACTATCGAGTAGACATGCGCCTCTTAGAGAGACTGCGAGACTTTCTAAGAGGTTTGATTTTGTGGTAAGGAATAGAGCGCAGAGAGAACCTGCGACCTGGGATTTGTGAACTCCCTTCATTGAACACCTTACCACTACGTTAGACATATCGCACCGCTGGCAGACCGGATAAAGTCTGCCTTTTATTTTCTCTTAAATTAACCACCTAATGATAGCCCTCGTACTCCATGGACCTTCGCGATTTGATAAAGAAAACAACGGCATCCTTCTCGGACCCGCCGGAGATTTTGTTCGTGCTGTGTTGGCTCATCATAATCTTGACTTGGATAATCCATCTGCTATTTTTGTAACCTTTGCAGACGATTTCTTCAAGAACGCCAACAAGCCCAGCGGAATCAAGAAGATCATCTTTGCTGGGGCTAAAGCCCTAGATTATCTGCCGCTCGCCAAAGATAAAACTCTCGATGCCTTTCGCGGCGTAGTCTATACCTCAGCAAACAAGACCCAATACATCGTAACCTATTGGCCGCAAGATTGTGTTGACGCATGGGCTATGGAAGATGCTTTGGATGGAGACAATGACAATGAAGATGTGCTCGACAAAGACGACGGCAAAAGCACAAGCCCAACGAAGCGCAGTAACTACTCTTTCTGGTTCGCCCAAGACATCAAGAAACTCCTAACTTATGACCCGCAAAAAGTTCAACCTGAACCCCAAGTCTACAACTGCCAGCGAGCAGACCAATGCACAAGTGTCTTCGACCACGAAGGTCCGATCTTCTTCGACATTGAGACTCACCCCAAGACAAACACCCTTACCTGCTTGGCCATCGCGTGTGGAGAGAGTCCTGTTTACTCTGTTCCTGTGTACGATTGGGGCGGCAATCTCAATGTTGGTGTGGTATTCTTTGCACGGTTCATAAGAGAGCTAAAGAAACGCAGAGTCGTCATACACAACACCCTCTTTGACCTATGCTTTCTCGCCGCCTTCTACAAGATTCCTTTCGGCCATGATATCTATGACACCATGGTCGCAGGCCATCGAATCTTTCCGGAGGCTGAAAAGTCTCTGGCCCATCAAGCAACGCTTTTTTCTAACCGACCCTTCCACAAAGATGAAGCAGGGAACTTTGATCCTCGTAATCGAGCACAATTTGAGCAGCTCCGCGCTTACAATGTTAAAGACGTTATTGTCCTCAGAGAAATTTACTACGGTCAGATTGACCTCATCTCAAGGGACCGTGGACTTCAAGACTCTGTCGATCAAGCTAGTAGATCCCTCGCAGACTACGCCTTCATGTCCCTCCACGGAATGCACTTCGATCCCGTCAAGCGACAGTACATTGTAAGAAAGTGTGAAGAACGCTATAAGCAACTCAATCGCGTTCTCAAGATCCTCGTCGGCTTCGACCTCAATCCCGGCAGTCCCGATCAGGTCGTGAAGTATCTACATCAGCAGCTAAGATATAAAGCCGAGAAGACAACAGACAAAGGCGCACCCTCTGTCGCCGGGGATGCGCTCTATAAGATCAAGATCAAACACCCTAAGAACGTAGCCATCGACGTGATCTTCGAGATGCGTCGTATGGTGAAGCTTAAGGGTATGCTAGGATTTCAACAGTGGATTTGGGAATATTAATTTAGGAACAAAATGCAAGACATTAAAATAAAAGACGAATCAATCGCAGCCTCCTTCATGCGTGCTGCTGTGTATGACGCATCTAAGTTTGGCCACGTGATCTCAATGCCAAAGCTTAACGGACTAAGATGTATGTATCTTCCCGGCCAAGGCTTTTATTCACGAGACGGCAAGCGGTGGAATGATTCCGTGCTGTCCTATATCGTCCCGCCAAAGACAGACTACATCATCTACGGCGAGTTGTATTGTCACGGCATGAGCCTTCAGGCTATCAACAGCGCAGTGGCAGTCACTCGCATACATCCCGGCCCTAAGGCTCAAAATATAACCTTCAACGCATTCGACATCGTAGAGCCTAAGTTCAACGCCATGACGCGTATGCTTATGCTAGACAAGATTCTCCGCGACGATTACTTATCGGCCGGAATGTATCTCGTAGACTGGGAAATCTGCAAGTCGCGCATTGATCTCGACAAGGCTTATGAAAAGTATCTTGCCCTCAACTATGAAGGCCAGATGCTCAAGAGCGTGTTCGGATCTTATATGCCACAGGGCGAGAAGGAACGCCCAACGATGAATCTACAGAAGCGCAAGGCATTTCTCGACGACGAGTTCGAATGCATTGGGCGCGTGATGTCCGACGAGGGCAAGTGCAAAGGTAAGCTAGGCGCACTTAAGTTCATCACTTCAAGGGGTGTAAGTTTTGAGGTCGGCACAGGCTTTACCGACGAAGAGCGTGAGGAATTCATTACCCCAAATTATCACTTCCAAAAGAAAGCCACGATCAAATATCTCAACCTCACAGACGACGGTCGCCCGTTCAATGCGTCGTTTATTGGATGGCGCGAGAATCTATAAAAATATGTTCACACAAAATCTACCCAAGCATCTCTACCTAAACGTAGACACAGCCTTCACGCACAAACATCCGCAAGGCTATATGCCTGCGATATGGTTCGCCATAACATCTACGCCCGGCCGCGCATGGGGTTGTCATGTCTTGTTGGAGAACGGTGCAATCTATCGCAACCTTCCGCTCCATGCGCTATACTTCGGATCTGATATATTCCCCAGCGAATGGCCGCTTAAACGATCTCAACGCTGGGATTGCTATGGTTGGAACTTCGAGACCATTGAGTACACTTATCTTCGCAGCCAGCGTTGTATGGCTAATTGCGATGGTGACTATTATCCCGGCGACTATCTCTTCACAGCCGCGCCCTTTGACGATGGCTTCAGTGACGATCCAGAGCAGAGCAAAGAGTTCCTCTTTATCGAACTCGACAACGGTCGCGTCACGGTCCAGCCCACGAACAAAGTCATGATCCTCGACGATAGCTTTCATAAGAATACTGACTGGCCGACGGGCCTTAAAGTATCTAAAGAGATTTATTCCTGCGAATAGCTATGCCCCAACAACCACACATCCACTGCCTGACATCTCTCAAGGTCGCCGGGACTGGTTCGTTCAGACTCGCCTCTGGTCAATTCCTAGGCAACTACGGAGCAAATCTGCAGAATCCCGACAAGGAAGCTCTCGATATCTATATCGCACCGCCGGGCATGAGCTTCGTCCAGTGCGACCAGAGCGGCGCAGAGGCCCTCATCGTCGCCTATCTCACACGACCGGGCAAATACCGAGAGCTCTTCAGCGTGGGCATCAAGCCTCATACCTTCATCGCGCTGCATATCTTCTGTGAGAGTATGCAAAACGAATGGCCTCTCGCGGGCAAAAGTCCGAGCTATTGGAAATCTCTATCGCCGAGCGAGCTAAGACAAGAGCCCGACTGGAAGCCTCTCGACAAAGCAATCAAATCCTCAGACAAAGAATACAAGATCGGCAAGATGGTCTGCCATGCTTCCTCTTATAGGATGCGTGAGCGGACCTTCCAGCTTCAGACACTCAAACAAAGTCACGGTACTCTTACCCTCAGCCTCCAAGAATGCAAAGTCTTTCTTGGATTCTTCGCATCACTGTTCCCCGAAATCATAGAATGGCAAGATGAAATTGAATTTAACATTAGAGCTAAACGTGAGCTCCGGAATCTATTTAACTATCCGCGTAGGTTCGAGAGAACTATTACTGACTCTTATATCAGGGAAGGCATCTCATGGATTCCTCAATCCACCGTGGGCTGTATCACTCACGCCGCGATTAATCGGTATAACAGAGAACGCCCAAGCAATACGCTACCGGCGATTAACAATAAACATGACTCTTTTCTGGCGTTGGTACTCGATAATGATATCGGCACAACAGCGAAGCACATGCAGGAATGCCTCGCAATATCTCTCACCGGCCGAGATGGAATGAACTTCACTATGAAGTCAGAAGCCCAAGCCGGAAAGAACTGGGGTAAGTTCTCAAAAGATAATCCACAAGGCATGAGAGACTTACCTTAACAGTGGCCCAATAAAAGCTCCCTCCGATTTATGCGCCAGACGAACGACCGAATAACTCAGATCGTGAATGCGATCCGAGAGAAGATCAAAGAGTGGCCGCCTAACCTGCCGCCGCCCTCGGTCGTTATTGTACACGAGACTCACCTGCCCAGCGAGTTCGATCCGAACTTTGAAAAGCTAGAAGGTTTCGACGTAATAACCACACTACAAATCCGTAAGAACTCTGTGAGACTCGCTTACTTACATGAGCCTATATGAAGACTGGTGTTTGTACACAAAGGACGTACAAAGCCCGCAGCCTTTTGTCGACGCTGCATTCTATTTCATGATCGGTGCCGCCCTTCAAAGGCGCGTTTGGTTTGGAGACTTAGACTTTCACGCAGTATTTCCCAATCAATATATCGCTTTCATCGGACCTGCTTCGGCGGGCAAGTCGCTCATTACGACTCCGATGAAAGACCTACTCGAAATCCCCGCCGATATCAAGTCGCCCGAGAACGATCTCGCGGCCGATCTTCTCGGCGAGGATGCAGAGTCCACACGCGGAGGCTCACGACAGCCTCTTATCTATATCGCGCCCAACAGCACGACCTTCGAGCAATTCACAATGGAGACTTCAAAGGTCGCCTATCTCCATCGTTATGTTGACGCAGAGAACAGACGCAAAGCCTATCATCACAGCTCTCTCGTCTTCATCCTCGACGAGCTAACATCTATCTTTAAGAAAAATGCAGAACAACTTTCAGACTTTCTTCTCGAAGCTTATAACGGTGGAAAGAAATACGTCCGAAAACTTAAGCACAGCGATACAGACTTCTGCACAAATATGTGTATCAGCCTGCTGGGCAACACGACACTCGGCAAGTTTCAAAGTCTACAGAATCAAGACATTCTCTCTGACGGCTTTATGGCTCGTACGATTATCGTCTATGGGATCGAAAAGCGTTTCCATCTATATTCCATTCCTCCGCTTTCGGAGGAACAGAAGGCCGCGAAAGCTCGCCTGCAGTCTTACATTCGGGAACTCAACAAGCTCTATGGACCTGTCATTCTAAACAACGAGGCCAAAGAATACATCCACGAACACTTCGAAGTTAATCCTTCCTCAGTCCACACGAACAAGCATCCGATGCTCGACGAGTATTATGGCCGCAAGAATCTCCATCATCAGAAGATCCTGTTCGCCGTACACTTTGCCCGCACGACGGACATGGTCATCACACGCGAAGATACCGAGGCCGCCACAGCCCATCTTGCACGTCTTGAAAAGGATATGCACATTCCCTTCGTCGGCATGGGGCGCAACGAGAGCGCAAAGATATCAGAAGATATCTGGCGTTACATCAAGACAACGCAAGGCACAACCAAGAAATCAATCTTTGTCAGGTTCTATCAGGCACTGAAGACACCCGACGAACTCCGCCGTGTGCTAGATGATCTAGTCACGATGGATCGTATCAAACTAATCAGACTAGAAGGAGTTGAACAATATGTCGCAAAGTAATCCAGAAGACATCGTTTCATCAACCATCCAACAGCGTGGCCAAATCTATGGCGAAGCGCATCATAGCCACAGCAACATCGGCCTGAGTTGGACGGGCATTCTGCAGCAGCACTACGGCATCACATTGCCCACAGTAATCCCAGCGCACATCGTCGAGCTGATGATGGTTGCGTTCAAAGTCCAACGCTCTACGCGAGTCTATCACTCTGATAACTATGTAGACCTTGCGGCCTATGCACGCTTTGCCGAACACGCCCAAGCCCATCCCGGCGAGCCTTATAAAAAATAACTAAAAGAAAACCCGCCCTGTGATAAGCAGAGCGGGTTTTTTGTTTTGTTAAATTTGTTGTCTTAATTTATCGTATCCCAGACATTCCTTCTATCAAACTCTTGCGATACTTGTCTTCATTCTGTCTTGTATAGTATCGCTTCAGCGTCTCACTTCCTTTTCCTGGCTCCGCGCCTTCGACAAAGCCTAGGTATCTTGCGGCTTTCATAGGCTGCCTTTCCATCGAAGGCATGATAGCATTCTGACTCGTCTTCAACTTTCTAATCCGGCTCGCATAATCTTCTGGTGATGTTGCGCTTTCACGCGCAGTCTTCACTAACTCAAATGCCTCTTCGCCGGTATCCTCTGTGACAGAACCCCGTTCAAACTTCTGCTCTGCAAGGTTCTCATAACTCACAGGGAACATTCCATTCGACCGACCAGTTCCACTCAGCTCTTCAAACAACCGAGCCTTGCGCCGATCAGCACTACGCAGATTATCGGAGCCTTCATTAAAGACTTCATCAATCCACGTACTCGCAACGCGCGCCATCTGTGTCTTTCCAACGATCACATTCTTCCCGAATCGTTGCAGCACAAGCCCAACATCTTCACCCTTGTCGATGGCCGTCAGCGCACCAGCAACATTCTTCATTCCATCAGCAAACAACTCAGCGGCCGGGAAAACCCCAACCGAAGACTGTGTGTCACCAACCAACGCATTGATCGGCATCATCGCGAGATCGCCTGCAAAACCAAACGTGCCTGTCTTCTGTGCCATTATCATAAACTTCTGCATCAGAAGCTCGCCTCCATCAGTGCCGATCTTTCCTTCGTTCTGACGCGCCCAGCTCTCAAGCTCGCTCCACTTAACAGCCTTCGATTCCTTACCGCTAAGCCATTCCTGAACCTGCTCAATCGCGCCGCCACCAGCCATACCAACAAGCACCTGTGCGATTAGCGGTTTCAGATTACCTTGCATCGCAGGCTCGACTGCAAACTTACGGAAGTTATTCATCTGGCCCATGCTCCACTTGCTCCATGTCAAGTAAGGCGCAGCACCGCCTTCAAGGAACCAAGCGGGCAACTGACGCATATCATATGTACCTTGCATCATCTGACCAAACTGCGCTGCAAGAGCCATGTCTGATTGTGTGCGCCAGTCGTTGTTGAGTGTATCCAGAAAGCGCACGGCGTCTTTGTCGCCCGTGGCTGCCTTACGCTTGTTGATGCTCACGATCATTTCACCCTGTGCCTGAGCCAACGTGCGTGCAACAGACTCTAGCTTGCTTGAGCCTGTGATGAATCCAAGTCCATCCAGAACTTTCTGCATATACTTACCAGCATCTTGACCCATGCCGATAACCTGATGGAAGTCTTGATTCGCATTCGGATTATTCAATCCAGACTCGATCGAGCGCGCCTTTAACTTACTCCAGTCGCTAAGCTTCTCAGCCATTCCGCCCATGTATGCGCCATAATCTCCGAGTCCGATATAAGCCAGAGGCTTTGTGACTGTGCCGCCCACGTCGCCGATACGTGAGATAGTCTGCAGAGCAAGTGCGCTAGCTGCAGCACCGAATGAGCGAATCGTCTTGCCGGGCATCTGTAAAGGCTGCCCGCTGAACTCACGCATGACAGACTGAACGCTGGGATCAGGTGCAATCACATCTGTGTTCTGCAACACGCTTGCTGGAATAGGTTGATCATTGAAGAACTTCTTCGAACCCAACGCCGCCATTACCTCAGGCGACTTCTCGAAGTGTTGTTGTGCGGCATAGTCCTTAGCTGAGCGTGCGTTATAGCTTTCAAGAGTCTTGCGGAAGTCTTTCTCAACCCAGCTCTCAGGCAGCGGACGACCCATAGGCTTACGCGCGCCAGCGAAATTCGCCGGGGCAGAAGGATCAAACGTCTTGTTATTAAGAGCGCGTTGTTCCTCGAAGTCAACCAAGGCTTTTTCTTGCGCCTCAGTCATCAGCTTTCCTTGCGACAGATAGTTTGCCTCAGCGTCGCGAAGATAATCATCCTTGAGTTTCTGATACTCAGGCGTGCCTACCTTACTCGCCAAGATATCGCGCGCCTCGTCGGATAACTTATGTCCAGGAAACCAATACTCACTCTCTATACGATCACGTAGACCTTTTTTACCCGCGTCGATCTTAAAGCCCGCTTTGTTGGCTTCGGCTACCCAGAAAGGCTTAGCCTGTGTGCGCCATTCTTTATAAGCTTCTGCGATCTCAGGAGCAGGCGTGAGTAATTGTTGATTCTTGTATTCGTTATACAGATGCGACCTTAGCTTGTTTGCATCAGCATAGTTAAGCTTCGTGATCGTCAGCCCCAGCGACCGCGCCTTACCAAGCATTGCGTCGGCGGTGTTATAGGCCCGAGTCATTGCACGACCGACGGTTTCATAAACGCCACCGCGCCGTGTGATCTGGTCGATCTCGCTGAGGGTTTTATCGAGGCCAGCTTTGACGGCTTCTTTAGCTTGGCCTACTGTAGGACGTTGATAGCGGATGTCAGGATTAGACGGATCAAAGGTGCCTTTGTTTCCTGTAGCAGACTTGATCTGCTCAGGATAAAAAGCTACATATTCAACACCATCACCAGAATCACGAATTACTCCATCAAAACCAGATTCAATTAAACGCTCTCGCATTATGCGACTCTGTTCTTTTTGACGTGCATCAATATCTTTAATGCCACTTAATCTGTATTCGGCACTTGCATCAGTCTTAGGTGCTACAATAGGTTCATTTCCCGTGTACGGATTTTTAATACTTAGATAAGTTTCATAGACATAAGGAGATTTTTGTTCACCTGCTTCACGATTTCTATACGAAGTTCCGCTATATCCGGTAGCTTCATTTTTATTAGCCGTAAAGTAAAAACCTTTACCAAGATAACCTCTATCTTGCTGCTGCGTATATCTAAAAACATCACCGGGTTCTTCTTCAAAAGGTATGTTTTGTTTAGCAGATTCTAGATCTTTAAGAGCGGACTCATATAATTCTCTAGCGCGTAATGATTCTGGATTGTCAGAGAATCTGCCATATTTTTTTCGCGTTTCAGCAAGCAAATCAGCTGAAGCATTCCAATTTTCTCTAGCCTTAGTGAGAGCCGCCAGCATATCTTGTCTCGTGGCATTGATAGAATCAGCGCGCTCTGAGAATTTACCATAAGGAGTCCCATGATAAACCGTCAAAGGCTTTCCTTCAGCATCGACAACCTTACTCTCGCCGAACCAGTTCTTAAACTCAGGAGTCTCTTGCTGTGCACGCTGCAGCCTTTCTTCTGATCCCATAACGCCGCTAGTCTTCGCCGTAGCAACACCCTTCCACGGAACATTCTCCGTCGTAGCATAGTGCATCCAATCCAGCGCATCTTCAGGACTCATCTTGCCTGTGGCTATTCTTTTAACATTTGCTTTGAACGCAGCAAACCAAGCGCGCAACTCGCCGCGATTAACCTGAGGCATCTTCTCTCCGAACGCCTGAATTAGACCTTCTTCAAGCGCAATGTCGTTAGCTTTTTCTTGAGTGATCTTGCCCGCCCGAACTTCTTCAGCCCGCGCCGCAAGCTCTGCTTTATATGCAGGAGAGTCAAGAGCAGTGTCCATCAGCGACCGACGCATTCCTTTATTGGTCACACCCTTAAAGATATCGTGACCGATCTCGTGAATAGCTGTGTCAGCCGTGGCCATAAACGGATTGATTCGCATAACGCGATTGCCGTTTTTATCTGTCATGAATAGACCGCGCACTTCTTGACCGCCCTCTTCTGTAAAGGCCCGCTCAAGTTCAATCTTCAAGCCACGACGATCAGCAATCTCATGGGCAAAGTCGATATCTTCTTGCGTGATACTGTTTGACGCTCCCTCTCCGCGAGAGAATCGTTTGTTGATTCCGTCGTAGATTTCCTGAGCCGCGTCTATGTTTTCCTGATTGCCGCCTTGCTTAGCCTCGTCTAATAGATCCTGCGCAGCCCTAGCGTCTTCCGACAGCCCAGCTTCAGCAGGTTGTTTCTGTGCCGTCGCAGTATCTACCGGAGCTTCTAGTTGTTTGAAAGCTCTATCAAGAGACTCTTCAGCTTTATCAGCTATAAGGTTTTGACGCTCAATAGGTTCAACCTCAATGAAGGGCCGTTCAACAGCCTGAGGCTTTCGACCAACGCCTTCTGCTGGAAGATAAACTTCCAAATCAGACAAGGGTTGATTAAGAGTTCTGCCTTGTCTAGCTTCTTCAGGCGCATTAAGCGCAAGCATCTCACCGCCACCTTCAGGACCACCTTGAGTAGGTGCTAGGTCAGGGCGGTTACGAGATGCGCCAAGATCAGGCCGCTCAGTGCGAGCATTCTCTGACGAGTCTGTGAAACCCAACTTGCGACCTAATGCTGTGGGCTTGTTGAACAAAGATCCAAGTGCAACATCTGCCGCGAATCGAGGCACAGAGAACTCTCCGCCCTGTGACATATCGAGAAGCTGACCCGCTGTCGAGCCAGCCACGTTAGCACCTACATTGATAGCAGGTTCAAGGAAGCCGGGCTTGGATAGAGCTTCTCGCAGAGTCGCAGTGCCTGGACCAGCGGTAGGTCTCAGCAAACCACTCAGCCCTTTAACCGACGGACGCATCGTCAGTGCGTTAGGCGCAAAGCCGCCTAGGTAAGAAGCAACAGGCTGATCTGTTTCAGCCCGTTGCATCTCCGCAATAGCCTCAGGTGCGTAGCGTTCAAGTCCCGCTTGTTGCAACTTGCCAGTGCCATAGCCACCAAGAAGACCTGCGCCCAGCATTAAAGGAATACCAACCGGAGGCATAGACGTAGCCAGCGGCAGAAAGGGCGCACTAGCCGCCATCGCACCGGTCGAGGGCAATAGGTTACCAGCAAACGAAGTAAGCCCCGCTCGAAGCGGAGACATTACTTCTTTCTTTTCGGCAGGATTCTCAAAGATATTACCCTGATCATCTACATCGTAGACGGTCGGATCATATCCGTTATTCTTCAGCCATTGATATTGTGCTTGTGTCATGATCTTATGAGTTAATAGCCCATCGGAATAGCAATGCTTGGATTACGCAGGGGATTTCTACGCGTGCGTTCTTCCATGCGCTTGAGCACTTCAGGATCTTGTTGTGCGCCAGAATTAAACAATAGCTGATTAAGACCCGTTGCACCACTACGCAGAGGATCCATAAAGGATTGAACACCTTCACCAACAACTTCTCCAGCACCACGCATAAAGCGAGGAACGATAGCGGTATTTTCAGGCGCAGGTGCAGGCGGAGGCGTTTTGACAATAGGCTTATTAGTAAGTCTATCAACTTCTACATCTCCGATAGAACGACCGGGCGGCTTAGAACCTTCGCCAGTAAGCATGCGGAATCCAGCAGGACGACCGGGCAGTGCATCAGAAATTCGCATAGTTTCTGGTTGAAACACAGCAAGTTCTCCTTCGGGAGTTTGAAACAATCCATCTCCAATAGATTGATAACGAGGTTTTTTTACAGAAGCTTCTGCAGCAGCAACTCTGCGTTCTTCAAGAGCTAGTTTATCAGCATCAGCTTTCTCCCTACGAACCATGTCTGCATCTCTTAAGACAGCTTCGTTGCCTTCTCTAGCAAGCTTAACGGCTTCGTCTTCGTAGCCCTTGATTTCATCTTGAATAGCTTTATCAGCTAAACGTTTCTGCTCTATATCAAACTGCCTAGCGGATTCTTTATTGCGTGCAGCGACTTCATAATCAAGATCCTCTCGTTTATTCTTCCGTTCTTTCTCACTAGCCGCCTCAGCTTCCCACTTAGCACCTTGACCCTGTTGAGCCTCTACGTTTTTACGATTAGCAGGATCTCCAAGAAAACTACGAAAAAACCCAGCAGGCTTATAAGGCACATTCTCGCCACCGATAGCCTTGTTAGGATCGTAGGAAGTATTCGCACGTTCAGGAAAGAATCCGCTAAGATCAATGCGCGGACCGCCGCCTTGAATCATATAGCGCGGATCCACGCCACGATTTTCGATAGGCTGTTGGGTCTCAACGCGAGGAGCGTTAGGATCTTCGCCGCTCTCTGCATCAATGATCGGATTGTATGCTTTATTAGCAGGCAATGCAGGACCGCCTTCGATCGGACGAGACGCCAGAGGCGCACCAGCCGCAGGCTTACCCTTAAGCAAGGAAGGATCTATTGTGGCTCCTGTACGACCAGAGACTGGTACAGACGAAGTTCCGCCTGAAGTACGATAGCGAGCACGCGCAATGTTCTGGGCGTATTTGTTAATGTCTTTAGCCATAATTATTCTACAAAGTTCTCACCAGCACTCGATACAGCGCCAGTATGTTTTTGAATGTTGACGAAGATTAACGGAAGGTTGTCGTTTTGAAGCCAGTGTCTCTCGCCCTTGCGGATATTGTAAACGCGGAAATCAAAGAAAGGCCACATCTTTGTGATGTGACCTTTATTGATCGTCCCTTTTCCGAAGAGCTTAAAGAACTTACCATCAAAATCGTGATGATGCGGCGGAACGTAAGTCAGCGCGGGTAAATGCCAGAGTTCCAAGGCCCAGCTGCCAACCTTAAGTTGAACACCTCGGCAGGCACGCCAGCTCGTTCGCCGTAGTATTCCCACAGAGCGAGGTAAGTTTTCTGTAGAGGGGCAAACATCCATCCTAATCCTTTGCCGTTGACATACCACTCAGCATGAGAAGTCATCGGCTTGATAAGAAGGGCATTGACTACAGCGCGCCAGAGGTCAGACCGCTGCATACGAGGCACCAGAAAGCGGCTCATCATGCGATAGCCTTCGCGAATCTGCGGAGTATAGTGTAGATCACGCGACACCTTAACCGCATCGGGGATATTCTCCCAGCCGTAATAAGCCTCTGCAAAGGTCCAGCAGCAAGACGGCAGCGAACCCATGACCTGCGAGAACTGATCGAGTCCAGTCTTGCGCGATGCATTGATTTGATTCTCTTGCTGCTTCATCTGATTCGCATTGCCAAACAAGTTCATGCCCATCGCATTAGACTCCTGTCCAACCTGCGATGCGCTTCCCGTCCGAGCCTCGCCTTGATTGACCGAAGGGCGACCAGTCGTAAGCTGGAACGTGTCGATCTTAGACGACAGAGGCTGCACTGCACCCGTGGCCAACTGAGCTGCATTAGCAATCGCACTCTGACGCTGCTGCTTTCGAGCCTCACCTGCGCCACCGAACGCCATTGCATTAGCCACGGTCGAAGTCGCCGTCGGAGTCGCGCCAGTGCCACGCGCATAGTTCTCACGCGCCATCGACCTATCAATCTCAGCCCGCTCAGCCCCGCTCAAGCCAGCGTTGGGATCAGTCAAAGATCCCTGAAGCTGTTCGAGATTCTGCAGAGCCAACTCACGCGCACGATAAGCTTCAGGATCAGCTTCTTTCTGCGTGCGCATGGCCTCACGAACGAGGTCACGGCCAGTGCCGCTCACGATACCGAGATCGGTCTCGGCTTGAGCCTGTGCATTCTGTCGCGCTATGTCAGAGCCAGTCTTTGCAAACTGCGGCCCAAATTGCGCATAGAGATCTGCATTGAGCTGTTGATCTTTGGGCGATATCTCAGCCCGCAGCTTCTGCATAGCAGGCTCATATTCACGAGCTCCTTTTACGGCATTCTGAATCATCGGAAGAAGATTATCCCGATAAGCCGCCATCACACTTGCCATCGACTCTGAAGTAGATGGTGCTGGAGGCGCACCTCCGTTAACAAAGAATCCACTAGGAATTCCATTGTCAACTTCCAGCCGCGTAGATTCCCAGACCAACGTGTGGCCGAGAACTATAGAGAGATTGATCTCAAATGTGTTCATTATTCGATAAATTCAGAAAGTTTATACTGTACGTTTTGCTTACTCTTACGCCGCGCACCGCTCACAGACCAGTCAGGATAAAGATCAGTCCATGCATTCACGGCTTCTCTTAAAGATCCACGATCGCCAAGGATCGTTAAGATGTGAATGTTCTTTCGATCGTGATCTAGCTCGCACCATAACGCGATCAAAGGAGTCTCAGTCTCTTTCTCTATGACAAAGAGTTCGTTATCTTTACCCTGCAAGATACGGTCACAGTGCATCACGATATCAATGTCAGGAGAATCTCCGAACGCAGCCTTGCGGCCGGGATGATTAAGCACCCAGTCGAATAGCTTTATGGCATTGATTTGTGAGCTCATACTGGTTGAAAATATCTATCCAGAATTGCGCCAGTTGATGTTTTGCAAACAAACTCCACAGAGAGCTTGCTCACTGCGGCTTCCCAATAGGCTCCTTGAGCGGCCGACGCAAAGCTTGATTGAGGAATGGGAGGATTATGGACGGTAGTAAGAGCCTTGCCGCCAGCACCGCTGATAAGAACGGGAAGCCCATTCCAGTTAAGGCGTTCAACCAGAGCAGAACATCCAGCCAAGAGAGCAGTTGCGCCCCAGTCTTTAAAGGGCACAGCTTGGATAAAGGCCAATGCGCCATTAGTATTCGTAGCGCTATAGAAGTCATTGCCGCTAGTGAAAGGCGGTTGATGCACAACAACCCATTTGTGTTTCTTTGTGCTGTTAGATAAGGCATTCTTGAGCCACTGGAACTGTATGCTATCTGCGATTGTATTAGGCGGCGTAAAAGCATTATCAATTTCAGTCTGCGTTAACGCAGTATCAAAACCTGTATTGATCAGAAAGATATCAACATAGTCAGACGTGTACTGGAAGTAACGCAGATGCTGTTGATAGTTAAACAACGGACTCGCTGCGGCGGTCTCATTGTCAAACTGACCGGGCACAAACAATAGCTTATCTCTAATAGCATCCCAGAACGGCGTAATGGTTTGAGCCAACGCCGCAGCGGTGCCTGCTTCATATCCCACATAAGGCAGTCCGTAGTTGTGATTGCCCGTGCCGATAACCTTCGTCAGGCCATTGATAGCGCGGATCTTAGCGTTGACTGCTTTACGTTGCGACACCTCAGTCAAGGTAAAGGTGGGCGAAATAGCACCACCTACGATATCAGGTACACCATCATTGCCTATGATCGCAAAGGTCTCATAAGAAATAGATCCGATGATGCCGAACGGATTAACCTTCGGCCACACGCCAGCCTGCTGCACTTCAGCACTTGCAGAAATCAACAAGCCATCCGTGTCAAACCTAATCATCACGCCCACGCGATCACCTTCAGGCGCAATATCCATAAAGTTAATCTCGGCGGTCGCAAACACACCATCAGTCAAACCTCCGTTATAAGGAATGCTTACAGACGACTTAGAGTTAAACGGCAGCGGGTTAATCGTTACGACTTTGCGGTTACAGTATTGCCCATTAACATACAACGATGCTTCTACTGTTCCGCCAGCAGCCACACCGTTAAAGCCCAGCCGCAACATCTGCATCTTAACGCTCTTGTTGTCATCAGCCGGTACGATCTCAGATCCATACAACGTAACGGTTGCTTTCTGTTCAGATCCAAATAAGCGATAAACCCCGGTCGTCGTCATGAAGTAAGTATATCGCGTTCCATTGTCTAGCGTAGACGCAAACTTTAATATGGTTCCAACGCCGGGATAAATATCGAGAGAGACAAACCTCTGCAACAACATATCATACCACAGAATGCCGTTGCCGTAGATTGTCGTGACTGCAAATAACGCATAGTTATCGTGTGTGCCCGTGGCCGCACTCGTCTGCGTGATGCCATCAAGAAGCGAATTGATTGGACCGCTAAAAGGCGCATTCCGACCCTCAAATCGGAACTGCGTGATCCCGTTAAAACTCCGGATTCCAGTGTCATGAACAAATGCCACATCCCCTAGCACGTCCACAACAGAATCAGGATTTAGCGGCCCAATCGAAGTAATGCTCTGATTGCGAAATGTAGGTTCCGCATAGATCAGATTGTTATAGTCTGGATAGACTAAGAAAGATGAGTTCTGAGTGCCAACAAAGAATCCTCCGTCATTGGCATTCAGCGGCGCAAGGCACGTTACGTTGTTATAGTCGACGTTTGTGGCCATCGCCAATGCTCCGCCCTCTGCTTCGTTTGAAGAAGTCTTGTCGCCGATAGAAGTGACAGCGACAACGAAGTTTAAGGGCGCTCCAGTAACTGAGCGCACGATCTGATTGTACTTTGTCGCCGGGCCGGGTGTGAGAGTCTCCGCCGCAACCGCATAAAGAACGCCGTTATAGAACATCGGAAAGTTGGCAACGGGAACATATTCAGGAACAGCTATAGACCAATTTAAGTACGTACCTGTCACGCGAGAAGTACCATTAGGAAAGATAATCCACGGTTGATTCACGCCATCCATCACAACAAGAGCAGAAGGCGTAGCTCCGACAGCACCGCCGAGTGTGAGAGTGCCGGTCGATGAAGTGACTGCGCGGGTAAAGTTTACGGTCGACGAAGGAATGAGGGCCGTAAAAACACGAGGCGCTGTAGAACCCATCGTGAAAGATTCTATCGGTTGCCATGTTCCATCTGTCAACTTATAGTACGCTTTGCCGCCTGCAAAGCCAACAAGAAGACTTCCGGCGGCCGTAATATCTTGAATGTTTCCGCCAGTGGAAAGGTTATTCGTAACGTCAAGAGGAAGATTCACCGCCTCTACAGCATTCTTTCGAACACGCGCATTGATGAGAATCCAGTATTCATCCTCTTTCAGCTTCGTGATGTCTGATAGCTGATTGATTCCACCAAGCCAATTTGTTTTAGAGACTATCATATATTACGAACTCCTCCCATAGCGAACGTATAAGTCGGGAACATAATCGCAGCATCTTGCGTAGCATGGCGCTCTGTCTGAATCATCAGCTCAGTGCCGCTCTCAAGATTCTCGCAGACTTTCTTACAGATAGTCTCAAACATATCTTTGCTCGCACTTGCGACATCCATCTTCTCTTTCTCCATCGCATAGATATACTTGACAGCATAGACCAACGCCTGAATAAGACGCTCGTCAGTCCAGATCGAATCAAGATTGACGAACGGAGAGAAGCGTTGCTTGAAGAGAACCTCTACGCAATCTTCGCCCACAATGAAAGGCGTGCTCGCATTGTAGTCTAAGATCTGAACGCGCAGATTTGAAGCATAGAGTTGGTTATTGGGAATGCGCCCGATCTCGCCCCGCGTTGCGCTGTTGAGAATAACAACGTCGCTGTTGGTATAACGCGACTTCTTGATCGAGGTAATGCCGAATGGGCTTTCAGGCTCAAATAGATTGACTGTAGACTTGACAGTGTCGCCTACGTTAAAGGTAAGGATCTCTGTGACGTTGGCCGCTCGGGAAGTCTGGCCGTTCACGATCACGTCAAACGGCTGAGTCTCGGCCGCATTGATCTGAAACGTCAAAGGCCCCGCGTTCGTCAGCGGGGTATGCAATGGCGTAGATTGAATCTGCCGCCATTTAAGATAAGGCTGCGTCCAAGGCACTCCATGATAGCGAGGGCGCATATCAGTGAGAGTGATAAGGCGTGACGAATCGTGCCACCGCACGCCGCGAATCGCACCTACATACCACGGAAACGTGACGACATGTTGATTGTTGTCGACGCAGAAGAACTGCTCAAACACAGAGCCGGGCAGATCATACTGGTCATAGATCATCACGGCTGCGCGGTTAAGCCAGCCGAGTACCTGAGACTCTTTATCCTGTGAGTCAGGAAGAACTCCGACTGTTTCGGAAACTTGTTGGATGAGGGAGTTCATGGTTTAGGATGTGTAGGTAGCGTAGAGCCGGAGGCGCCAATCAGCTGGTATTACAACGCTCATCACACCTGTCGTTCCATTTGCTATATATATAGGAAAAGTTACACCACTATTATTGCTAACTTTAACGCCCGTACTAGTAGCTTGAAAAGTAAAAGCAGTATTATTAGCAGTACCCAAAGTTTGAGTTATGGCCATACAATCAACTTCCTCTTGATAAATATAACCAATACTGCCGAGTATGTTAACACAAATAAGTGATACTCTAAATGATACAGGAACTTGACCCAATGAATGTGGAAGCACTACAGGAAATCCAACAGTAGTTGGAACTAATCCAAGCGTTGCCAAATCTGTAACAAACTTAGTAGTAATACCGCTAGACGACCAAGCACTAACTCCACCAACAACACGCAGATAATATCCATTAGGTACTGCAGTTGCATTTATGGCAGAGGGAAGAATAGATCCAACTGTAAAAACATTTACAGATGAAACAAACTCAAAGTTAGTTGCCGTAGCATTAACGCGAATAAGTTGAAGAGCTGTGCCGCCGCTTGGAGATAGCTTAGGAAGTGTAACGCCTGTATTGGGTGTAGCAGGATCGTAATTAGCGATCATTGATGTCTTGATCGAGTTATTGCTAATAACGTCATTAACATTAGACCAACCCGGCGACATTCCTTCTTTGTATACGTTAAGAGTTGGATAATCTGGAAGTGTAAGATCTAACCAAATGCAAGTCTTTCTCCACGCATTCGACCCCGTTACGTCAGGCGCAGTGGTGTCGAACAAGATCATGCCATACGTCGTCGACGGATAGGCTTGACGAACGAGTTGTAGAAGCACGCTAGCGTATCCGCCAAACGTAGCCGTTGGGTCAGTACCCTCAATGAAAAGATTAGTATTTAGTGCCATAAAGTAAAAAAGGGTTACCCCTCAGACGAGAGATAACCCTTAGGGTTGATTTGGATTTTTTGTTAATCCACCGGACACACGTAGAAGTTTTCAACTGGATATACTGCCGGATATGGATTCGGGAGTATTCCAATTTGACAAATACCATTCGCAAGCGCGGTACCAATCTCGTCACAACAGTTATCTGGCTTCTCTAAGATATCTGTTAGAAGCTCATACTCCGTTGAGAAAGCCCTCGTCGCAAAAGAAGTGGTCCAGTATTCAAACTGTGCACCTTCGCCGGGAATGATTTCGCCGTTATATAGCGGATAGCTCAAAATTTCGTAGCCGTTAGACCAAAGCTTATAACGCTTTACGAAACCCTGCGACACCCACTTGATCGCCATAACGTACGTCGGAACATTGATGTCCTGACCGAGCCTAATGCAGAAGTTCTGATTAGGTATGCTGATATTCTGAATCGCAAAGATGCGAGATGCGCCCGCCCAAGCTTCTAGGTTTTGCGTAAACCCAGCCACCGTAAGACTTTTGTACACCAACCTGTTCAAAATGACAGGCTTCGCACTCTTTGCGGGTTGCAGCACTGCGGGTTTAAAGTCCCAAGCGCGAGGTGCGGCCGGAGGCGTAGGTAGCGCAATGACGCGAATGTCTGTAATAGGAGGCACTGGTCCGATCGGAGCACCGTTGGCGAAAGCTCCAATTGCTGGCCAATATCCGCCGTTGTTGTACACGATATCATTCCCGTTAGAGTTTGTTATCGTGTTGCCTTGAAGATTGATGTTCTTAAAGCCGGGAATAAGTCCAGGATTATAGAGATCAGTCACGTCTCGGTCGTACTGATAGAGGAAGAACGACGCATTGAGCGGCAGATTGTTGAAGTTGTAGTACCAGCTACTCGGCCCCGATAGACCGACCGTGTTGTTCTCAATCGTCACGTCTACAAAAGACGCAATCAACGGCGCATAAGACGGAAGGCCTGTCAAGCGCGGCCAATTCTGCACGACGAAAGAGATAAACTGCGGACAGAGTGTCGCGCTGTTGTCTTTGATTACAAGGTTAAAGTTCTTGTAGCTGTCAACGTAGATGTGTTGACCTTGATAGTTTGTGAATGTGTTGTTGCGAACAACGCATCCGCGCGTGGCCACGGGCGAAATGCCGTGTAGCGGAGATCGCTGATTGGTGTTAAAGAGGTTGTTGGTAAAGTCACAGCCTTCTATGACACAACCGACAGCATACTTATTTGTCGCCCCATTGCCGCCAATGGCGATTGAGGTGTTAGCTTCGATGTAGGTAGCGACAGTTCGACTATTCGCGCCGGGCGTATTGAAAGAGCAATTACGCACGATCGCGCCCTGTGAATTGTCGGCGGCTGTCGTGGGCAAATAACTCTGTAGCGCAAAGGCCTCAGCGTTTGCAACGCCCACACCAAAACCTTTGAACTCGCAATTCTCAATCAGGTTATTAGTTCCAATCAAACGAACGCCACCGACGCTCAAGAAATAAGGATTGACAGGATCCCAATTTTCGTCATAGTTTCCGTCAAACGTAATTCCGCTAATAACACAATCGCCCGCATCGAATGACTGATCAGTGCCGATGTAGCTGTAGGTATTAACCATGAATATGTTGAAACCATAAGGCGACACGCTATGAGTTCCCGTTGACGCGGCGAACTTAATGATCGTCTTGCCTTTGCCTTTGCCTAGAAGTTTGATCCCGCGCAGATACTTTGCAGGATAACCCCAATAAATCGACGCGTCAAGGGGATTAGTTATCCCAATAGCGCCGATGATGTATGTGCCTTCGTCGAACTCTACAACCCCAGTCTCTTGGAGACAGAGATTGATAGCTCGGGCACAGTTTGTAGAGCCATTAGCAATAGCTCCATAATCACTTGCTTTTGCCATAAATTAAAGATTGAAAGCTTTCTTTACTGACACAGTCATTTGATCGAGCGTAAAGTTTCGCGCCCGAATGAACGCCCCGGTGGCTTTCTCCATGACTTCTTGTTTATTGTAGTAAGCATGACGCATAGCGTATGCAAGATCATTAACATTTATTTTGCCTATCTCGCCTACGTGTTCGTAAATGTGCCCGGGCGCACGAACCATTTCAACAGGCAAGAGCCATGCGCAGGTGTTATCGAGGAATTCAATAGGCCCACCAAATCCAGGACATATCACAGGTCGCCCGTGTGAGATTGCATCTTGGTGTGGATAACCCCAGCCTTCAGCTCCACAGGCGGATACGAAGATGTGATTTTCGCGGTGCAGATAAGCTACATCTGGTTGAGCTTCTCGAATTATTTTAATGCGGCTATCAAATACTTTGAGATGTGTACAAGTTACGCCTTGTTTTACAATAAGCTTTACGTCTTCTTCATGCGGAAATGCACGAGGAAACGCATCTACAATATCTTGTGTACGCTTGCGTTCAAAAAACGTACAGTCTTGATAGATTGTGTAGAATGTGAATGGGCTAAGCGGCGGAAGCGGTAGTGGATTATACTCAGAGGCTAGGATAATCTTACCTACTTCAAAGTTTTCATTATGGAAAATCTTTGCAGTCTCTTCGCACGTTACTACGATCTTACGTTGCGGAAAGTTATTTATAATCTCAATATCTCGCGGCCTTAGTTTAGTTGTTTCCCAAAAGCAAAGACAGTATTCTGCATCAATCGACGACGCAGGGCCGCCAATCTCTACAAAGTATTTACCTTCTCTGTTTTTTGAGAGTTCTGTTTTATAGCCAAGACGTTTAACGCATTCGACAAAGCTATAAGCTACTCGACCAAAAGAATTCATTGGATCGAGCGAAGGAGAATAGATTTTAATTAGATTAGACATCGACAGTAGGGTGTTTGATTTTAAAGTAATCCTTATCTTTTACAAGCTGTAGTTTATACAACTCAGCCTCAAGACCTTCTAGCCGCTTTAGCACAGCACTTCCGATGTGCGTGGTCGAGGGCGTGCAAACACCAAGCTGACTCTTGCCATTATGCGCTTGTCTAATATGAAAGTCAATGTCGGCATAGTAGATATGAAAGCCTTCATCGTGACCACCAATAGCCCAATAGTTTTTTGTATTAAACAATGCATAGATGTCTGCATTGATTTCTGGATGCTTGGGATTATTTGTGACAATCCAGTAGATGTTGTCGCCTGCAGTCTTGCGAGCCTCAAGCATCTTGCTAAAATCTTCGCGGCTAATTGTTGCGTCATCGTGTGCATAACCAAACCATGCTTCTTGAGCTTCTCGCGCAAAGCGCGCACACATGCGCATTTTTTGAATCCATGATAGGTTAATTACTGGAACGAAAAAAACTTCGCAAGGTCTGCGAAGTTTAGTTTTATCAAAGTTATCACGAACCCAAATACGGATCTTGATATCTTCTGGGATGTTTTCGATTGAGCTGTTTATCAGCGTGTAATCTTGGAGATGTGTGAATACGTTGAGGGTCACACCGCCAGAGAGCATTGAAAGGGCCAGAACTACCAAGCCTTACAACTCCAATACTTTGCACTTAGTTTTGTCCCAGGCTCTGCACAGTTATGTCGCGCACGGAAAGAAGCTTTGCGCTCTGGAATGTGTTTCTTGATGCTCATGTTAGGATCGCCAAAGCGTACGAGCTTTACGACGTTTCCTTCTTTCGCCAACACAGCAGACTTCTTTGACGCGCCCGGCGTTGACTTAGGTTTATTATAACCAGAGAATTTCTCGCCACGATATTCCATAATTATTCTTTGGGTAGGGCATACCAGCCCTCATGAATTGTTATCTTGTTTTGTGATTTTACCTTGTGGCCGCTTGAATCTAAAACCCACACGTGGGCTTTTATCGACTCTGCTAAGCGCACTGGCTGTCCGTTCGGCACGTAGATTACTCTCGACGAGCAACTCGCGCTCACGAGCGTCAATGCGAGCGAGCAGATTCTGCTTAAGCTTGTCATCTTTTTGTGCATCTTGTGAGGTGAGATCTTTCTGCGACAGTTCATAGAACCATCGCAGAAGTTTCATGACGAGATCTGAGAGAAAGCTCATTCTTTCGTGGACGCATCCTTTGCGAGGATCAAACCAATGCCTGCGCTAACGGCAGTCACGGTCGAGGTAAGATCAAAAGTCGTCGAGGGATCGCCATCGAACATGGCTTTCAAAGCGGCTCCGACGGCCACAAGGATAGCACCGATTCCAGCGAGAGTAGTTTTACGATTATTCATTTGCTTTGTTTTCGTTACTGAGATGTGTGTCGAGGTATGCACGAACTGCCGTAAGTCCACTGATCATCGAACCTAACACAAGCGCGATTACTTCATACCAGTTTTTTGGCCCATCTTGCGAGGCCCATTCTACAAAAGACGCAGCCATTGGAGTCAATGCTGCGATTGAGAAATAAAGGGCACCCCGAAGATGCCCATTATTTTTAAAGAAATTTCCTAGAAATTCTATAAGTGTTTTCATTTCTTACTACGAATAACACGATAAAGAATAATCCCAGAAGTTATGGCTGCAAAGATGGCCGCCAGAGGCGACGCTATCTCTCCGAGAAGTTGAAGATGATTTATAATGGCGCCAACTATTCCGACTGTGGCACCTACTGATGCTTCTGTGTTGTTTGTGTTATTCATCAGAAAAAGTAAAAGGGGCTAGATACCTTAGATACCTAGCCCCTTTGTTTTACTTCTCCAGAGAAAGCTCGGCTTGCTGGGGCTGTTGGGTCGCTTGAGCGGCTTCCATGATCTTGTCAAAGATAGGCAGTCCGACTTTAGCGTTAGCGATACCGCCAGCTTTAATGGCGATGTCGATCAGTTGCAGCACGCCGTTAGCTTCTTCAGGAGTCAGTTCGAATTTAATCATTGTGGGGATGTGTTTGTTGTTTAGCCGAGGATGTTAGTTGACATACCATCGACGCTCGGCGGAACATCGCTGGTAGGAAGAATGAGGGGATCGACGATTTGTTCTGATCGAAGTTCAGTCGTTGTCGTTGTGGTTTGAGCAGTAGCCTCAGCGGCAGCTTGAGCATCAGCAGCAGCCTTCACCGCAGCTTCCTGAGCAGCCTTCTCAGCCGCCTTCTTGGCCAAGGCCGCGTCGATCATCTCCTGGGTCCACAACGCATTGGCGATATTCACCACCTCGGTCGGCTGACCTTCCAGCGAGTCACCGGGGTTGAGCGTGTACTGCGAGGTAATCTCAGAACCCGCAGCCGCGCCATTGTTGTCGTAATCGATTCCGGTCGTGACGAACAGCGAGTTGTTGGCGTTGACCTGCACTGAGACGATATTGACTGGTACGATCATTGGATGGTGGGGCTAGTGGTTTGAGCGGCGGCGTAGGCTGCGACAGCGGCAGGAGTCCATACGGCTCCAGCTATCGCGACAACCTGCTCGGGCTGACCCGTAAGGTCTGAGCCGGGAGCGAGGCAATAGCGGCGGAAGGTGGAAGCCTTCACGGCTTCTCCATCGACGATCTGGTCCGCAAGACGGACCTGAAGCGTCGTGTTGGGAAGAACCTCGCAAATGGAGAATATTGTGCGTTCTGTTAGCATAGGATTAGGCGACGTTGTAGGTCATGGTGAAAATAATTTCGCTGTT
>SXGQ01580467.1_pt1 | contig 26642 bp, 25 predicted proteins | sample 3178371 | NCBI WGS metagenome assembly SXGQ01 (sample SAMN11356859, study PRJNA531348) | freshwater metagenome | isolation source: freshwater sample F1-20 | place: China: Fuxian Lake, Yuxi | collected 2017-12-25 | reverse complement strand
CACACCAACAGCGCGCCCGAGACCATCACGCGGCTGCTGGACATGGGCATGGACCCGTTCAACTTCGCCGACTCGCTGCTGGCCGTGCTGGCCCAGCGCCTGGTGCGGCGCAGCTGCACCGCCTGCCAGACCAGCGAGCCCATGACCGAGGCCGAGCTGGGCGAGCTGCTGGAGGATTACCTGCACGTCTTCCCGGCCGATGCGAAGCCCAGCAAGCTGGCGCTGATGTCCGAGTGGATCAAGAGCCACGGCAAGGACGGCCGGCTGATGAAGTTCCACAGCCCGGGCTGCGGCGCCTGCGGCGGCACCGGCTTCAAGGGCCGTGCAGGCCTGCATGAGCTGCTGACCGTGTCCAAGGGGCTGCGCCGCCTGATCCAGACCGGCGCCCGCGCCGAAGAGATCCAGCAGGCCGCACTGACCGAGGGCATGCGCACGCTGCGCCAGGACGGCATCGTCAAGGTGCTGCAAGGCGTCACCACGATCTCCGAAGTCCACGCGACCAGCAACGCATGACGGAACCCGCCGACGCCGTCGCCGCTCCGCGCCCCAAGCTGCGCCTCGGCGACGTGCTCGTCGAGCAGCAGCTCATCTCCGCCGAACAGCTCACGCAGGCGCTGGAGCTGCAGCGCGCCACCGGCAAGAAGCTGGGCCGCATCCTCATCGAGGCCAACCTCATCACCGAGGAGGCCCTGGCCCACGTGCTGGCCCGGCAACTGCGCGCGCCCTTCGTCAACCTCAAGACCTTCCCGCTCAAGACCGAGCTGGTGCGCCTGCTGCCCGAGACGCCGGCGCGGCGCTTCCGCGCACTGGTGCTGGAAGAACGCGGCGACCAGTTGCTGGTGGCGATGGCCGACCCGCTGGACCTGTTCGGCTTCGACGAACTGGCCAAGATCCTGAAGCGCCGCCTGGCCATGGCCGTGGTGGCCGACAGCCAGCTCGCCGCCGTCTACGACAAGCACTACCGCCGCAGCGACGAGATCTCCGGCCTGGCCAAGGCGCTGGAGAAGGACATCGGCGATGCGGTGGACTTCGGCACGCTGCAGGCCACCGTGGGCCAGGAAGGCGCGCCGGTGGTGCGGCTGCTGCAGAGCGTGTTCGAGGACGCCACCCGCGCTGGCGCGTCCGACGTGCACATCGAGCCGCAGGAAGGCGAACTGCTGATCCGCAACCGCGTGGACGGCCTGCTGCAGACGCTGACCCAGGCCGACAAGCGCATCGCCCCGGCGCTGGCCCAGCGCCTGAAGCTGATGGCGGGCCTGGACATCTGAGAAGCGCCTGCCGCAGGACGGCCGCTTCACGCTGCGCCTGTCGGACCGCACGCTGGACGTGCGCCTGTCCACCATGCCCAGCCAGTACGGCGAGTCCGTCGTCATGCGCCTGCTGGGCCAGGGCGCGGCGCTGCGCCGGCTGGGCGACATCGGCATGCCCGACGACATGCTCCAGCGCTTTCGCGAGCTGCTGGGGCGCGACGCCGGCATGATCCTCGTGACCGGCCCGCCCGGCTCCCGCAAGACCTCCACGCTGTACGCCGCGCCGGCGGAGCTCGACTCGGAACAGCTCAAGATCATCACGGCCGAAGACCCGATCGAGTACCGCCTGACCGGCCTCACGCAGGTGCAGGTCAACGAGAAGATCGACCTCAGCTTCGCCAAGGTGCTGCGTGCCGCGCTGCGGCAGGACCCCGACGTCATCCTCGTCGGCGACATGCGCGATGCCGAAACCGCCGAGATCGGCCTGCGCGCCGCCAGCACCGGCCACCTGCTGCTGTCCACGCTGCACACCACGGACACCGTCTCCACGCCGTTCCGGCTGCTGGACATGGGTGCCCCGCCCTTCATGGTGGCCACGTCGCTGCAGGCCGTGCTGGCGCAGCGGCTGCTGCGCGGCGTGTGCAAGCACTGCGCCGAGCCGCACCTGGCCACGCCGCAGGAGCAGGCCTGGGTGAACGAAGTCCACGCCATGAACGGCGAGACTCCCGGCCCGGTGCCGAGCGTGAAAGGCCGCGGCTGCTCGGAGTGCAACGGCACCGGCTACCAAGGCCGCCGTGGCATCTACGAGATGCTGGAACTGGACCCGGACATGGCGCTGGCCATCCAGAGGAACGACGCCGGCGCCTTCCTGGCTGCGGCGCGCAGGTCACTGCGCGGCAAGACACTGGCCGACCGCAGCCTCGCGCTGGTGCGCGAGGGCAAGACGTCGCTGGCCGAGGCCGTGCGCATCAGCGTCGATGCCGAATGAGACAGCCCCTCGCCCAGCCCCGTACCGCTGAACGCGGACGAGTCCAGTCGGTCCCCCAAGGGGACGGCGATGTTGGCGGCATCGAGCCGCCAACACATCGCCCGAGGGCCGGCTTGGGGCGGCCCGGCGCTCGGCCCCCGGTGACCACGCACTGCCACGCATCGTCATGAGCAATTTCGCCTTCAAGGGCAGGAATGGGCGGGGCGAACTCGTCGAAGGCATCGTCGATGCTGCGAGCAGCGACGCGGTGGCCGCGCAGCTGATGGCCGGCGGCGTGGTGCCCGTCAGCATTGAACCCACCCACGACGCGGTCCGCGTGGCCGACGGGGGCGGCTGGCTGCAGGCGCTGCTGGCCAGGCCCATCACCGGCGAAGACACGCTGGTGCTGACGCGCCAGTTCTACACGCTGCAGAAGGCCGGCGTGCCCATCCTGCGTGCACTGGCCGGGCTGGAGGCGTCCACCAGCCATCCCGGCATCGTCAGCCTGCTGCAGGACGTGCGCGCCAGCCTCGACCAGGGCCGCGAGCTCGCCACCGCCTTCGCCCGCCATCCGGCCGTGTTCAGCACCTTCTACGTGGCCATGACGCGCGTGGGCGAGCTGACCGGCCGTCTCACCGAGGTGTTCCAGCGGCTGGCCGAGCACCTGGAGTTCGAACTCGACATCCGCGCCCGCATCAAGCAAGCGCTGCGCTACCCGGTGATGGTGCTGATCGCCATGGGCATCGCGCTGACGGTCATCAACCTGTTCGTGCTGCCCAAGTTCGCCGACGTCTTCGCGCACTTCAAGAGCGACTTGCCGCTGATGACGCGCATCCTGCTCGGCTTCTCGGCGTGGACGCTGAAGTGGTGGCCCTTGGTGCTGGCCGGCGGCATCGGCTCGGTGCTGGCCTGGCGCAACTGGGTGGCCACGCCCGGTGGCCGCTACACCTGGGACCGCTTCAAGCTGCGCCTGCCCATCGCCGGCAACATCGTGCTCAAGGCGACGCTGGCGCGGTTCGCGCGCAGCTTCGCGCTGGCCAGCAGCTCGGGCGTGCCCATCAGCCAGGCCATGACGGTGGTGGCGCAGACGGTGGACAACGCCTACATCGGCGCCCGCATCGAGCAGATGCGCGACGGCGTGGAGCGCGGCGAGAGCATCTCGCGCTGCGCCACCGCCACCGGCGTGTTCACGCCCATCGTGCTGCAAATGATTGCAGTGGGCGAGGAGACGGGTGAGCTGGACACGCTGATGACCGAGATCGCGCAGATGTACGAGCGGGAGACCGACTACGCCATCAAGGGCCTGTCCGCCGCCATCGAGCCCATCCTGCTCGCCATCATCGGCGCGCTGGTGCTGGTGCTGGCGCTGGGCGTGTTCATGCCGCTGTGGAACCTGGGCCAGGCGGCCATGGGACGCTGATCCGCCCCGGGGGGGCGTGAAGCTTGCAACGGATTGCAGCTCCGGTTCGGGGCACGCCCACAACCTGTGCGCTTTTCACTTCCCGCCAAGGAACCGGTCGCCGATAGTGGCTGCATTCCCGGACCACAGCGCAACGAGCGCAGGAAGGCACCCCATGAACAAGTCTCAACAAGCCGGCTTCACGCTGATCGAGCTGGTGATGGTCATCGTCATCCTGGGCGTGCTGGCGGCCGTCGCGCTGCCCAAGTTCGTCAACGTGGACGACGATGCCAAGCAGGCGGCCGTCACCGGCGTGGCGGGCTCGCTCAGCTCCGCGTCGGCCATCAACTACGCCAGCCGCAAGGCCAATTCGAGCAAGGGCAATGCCGTCGCGAATTGCACCGACGTCGCCACGTCCCTGCAAGGCGGCCTGCCGAGCGGCTATGTCATCACCTCGGCGACCGTCGCTGCCGACGTGACCGTCACCAACTGCGTGCTGACGGCCAACGGCAAGACCGCCAACTTCACCGCCACCGGCATCTCCTGATGCGGGTGCCACGCAGTTCGCGTGGCTTCACGCTGATCGAGCTGATCCTCGTCATCGTGATCACAGCCGCCCTGGCGGTGTTCGCCCTTCCCAAGGTGGTGGACACGACGCTGTGGCGGCTGCGTGCTTTTGGCGACGACTTCCAGTCGCGCCACCAGGCCATGCTGCGCCTGGCGCTGCAGCAGCGCCGGCCCGTCGTGGCCACCATCACCGGCACGGGCGTCAGCTGGGCCTACGGCAGCGGCACGAGCCTGGGCAGCCTGCCCTGCCCGGCCACCGAGTCGCCCTGCATCGCCGAAGGCGGCAGCCGCACCGTCACGTTCAACAGCGGCAACAGCGGCGCCGTGGCCACCAGCACCGGGGCCGACCTGACCGTCACCGTGGCCTCCGGCAGCTACAGCCAGGCCTACCGCGTGGCGACCGACACCGGCCTGATCTACCCCTTTCCTTGAGGCTTGTCCCCTCAATCCCTGGGCTAGCATGAACCGCATGCACCTCCCCCGCCGAGCCCAGGGCCTCACGCTGATCGAGCTGCTGCTGTTCATCGTCGTGGTCGGCATCGCGCTGGCCGCCATGCTGCGCATCTTCGTCACCGCCACCGCCGCCAGCGCCGACCCCATGATCCGCCGCCAGCAGCTCGCCGTCGCCGAGTCGCTGCTGCGCGAGGTGCAGCTCATGCCCATCACCTGGTGCGACCCCGACGACGCCAACGTCGAGACCGCCACCGCCACCACCGGCTGCGCCGCACTGGCCGAAGCCATGGGCCCCGAGGCCGGCGAGACGCGCTACGGCCCCACCTATTTCGACAACGTCAACGACTATGCCGGCTTCTCCATGGCCGGCATCCGCGACCTCGGCAACACCGCCGTCAGCGGCCTGTCGGGCTACACCGCCAACGTGGCGGTGGCCGCAGCGGCGCTGGACAGCATCGCCACCTCGGGTGACGCGCTGAAGATCACCGTCACCGTTTCCGGCCCCGATTCGAGCAGCGTCGTGCTGCAGGGATGGCGCACGCGCTATGCACCGCAGTCGCCATTCTGAATCCGGCTTCACGCTGATCGAGGCGGTGATGGTCATTGCCGTCACCGGCGTCGTCGTCGCCATGGTGTCCATCTTCATCATCCCGGCCACCACCGCCTACTTCTCCACCAGCGCCCGCGCCCAGCTCGTCGACGAGGCCGACACCGCGCTGCGCCGCATCGGCCGCGACCTGGCCGGCGCTCTGCCCAACAGCACGCGCATCACGGGCCAGAGCCTGGAGCTGATCCCCGTCAGCGGTGCGGCGCGCTACGCCGTCGACACCGGCGACCCGCTGCAGTTCGGCATCGCCGACAGCAGTTTCAACATCGTCGGCCCGCCGCTGCGGCTGAGCGCGGCCAGCCAGCGCCTGGCCTGGTACAACCTCGGCCCTGGCGTGCCCGATGCCGACGCGTACACCGGCGCCAACGTGCGGGTCGCGTCGAATGCCGCGGGCAGCGTCAGCAGCGTCACCATGAGCAACAGCGGCCTGGCCAATGGCCTGCAGGCGCCACCCTACCGCGTCTACGCCATCGAACAGCCGGTCACCTACCGCTGCGACACCACGGCCGAGACACTCACCCGCTACACCGGCTACGGCTTTGTCGCCACGCAGCCCAACCCGCCCAGCGGCGGCAACGCGGCGGTGCTGGCCCGGCGCGTGAAGGCCTGCACCTTCAGCTACGACCAGCCCGCCATCACGTCGCGCTACGCCCTCGTCACGCTGCGCCTGCAGCTCGGCGCGCAGAACGAGACGGTGACGCTGTATCACACCGTCCACGTGGACAACCTGCCATGACAGCTACACGGCACCGTGGCTTCACGATGATGTCCATGCTGTTCATCCTGGTGGTGCTCGCCGCGCTGGGCACCGCCCTGGCCGCGCTGAGCCAGCGCCAGCAGCTCGGCTCCGCGGGAGAGCTGGCCGCCTCGCGCGCCTACCAGGCCGCGTTCGCCGGCCTGGAATGGGGCAGCTACCAGATCCTGCGCACCGCCGGCCAGCCGGCCTGCTTCGCCACGCGCAGTTTCACGCTGCCCGACCAGCTCGCCGACTTCACCGTCACCGTCACCTGCACGCGAACGCCCACCAGCGGCACGGTGACCGACGACAGCACCGCGCTGGCTTTCTACGTCGTGGTGGCCACGGCGTGCAATCTCGCCTCGGCCGGCACCTGCCCCAACGCCAGCACGGCAGAGCCCACCTACGCCGAGCGGCAGCTGAGCCGCACGCTGAGCAAATGATGCGCTGGCTGAGCACCGCCTTCCTCGCCGCCGCGGCCCTGGCCGCGCCGGGGCTGGCCGCGGCCGTGGCCTACGACCTGCCCGGCAACATGCCGCCCGGCTGCACCCGCAACGGCGCCAACTACACCTGCCCGGGCGGCGGCAACCTGGGCTACAACGACACCATCACCATCAGCAGCCCCAAGCCGGCCACCGTGACCGTCACCGGCAGCTTCGGCACCGACAACGCGCAGATCAACTGGGGCGGCGCGGCCAGCGACCTCACCCTCATCGTGCAGGGCACGCTGACGCTGGGCTACCAGGCCAAGATCAAGGGCAACATCACGGCCACCGCCATCAACGATGCCGGCGGCGGCGCCGTGGCCATCACGGGCAACCTCACGGCCAACGGCGGCAACATTTCGCTGGCCTACGTCACCAACGTCACGGGCAACGTCTCGACCAGCGGCTCGGGCACCATCACCACGCCGCAGAGCGGCACCATCACCGGCAACGTGTCCACCACCGGCACCGGCACCATCACCGTCAGCGAGGCGGGCACCGTGACGGGCAACGTCAGCGGCAATGGCGCCATCACCGTGAACCAGGACGCCCGCGTGGGCGGCAACATCACCGGCGCCACCGGCACCGTCTCCGTGGGGTACCGCGCCACCGTCACCGGCACCACCACGACCAGCAGCGGCACCATCAACATCGGCCAGTCCGCCACCACCTCGGCCTGCGTCAAATCCACCAGCAGTGCCGGCATCACGCTGGGCTACCAGGCGCAGGTCAACAGCGTGTGCTGCGGCGGCGCCTGCACCAGCCTGTGCGTGGCCAACAACTCCACCTATGCCATGCCGCCGTCGTGCGGCGGCGTCACGGCCAGCGTCGGCAGCTTCACCATCGCCGGCACGGGCAGCGCCTCCACCTGCTCGCCGCAGACGCTCACCATCACCGCGAAAGACAGCGCCGGCAACACGCTCACGAACTACACCGGCACCATCAGGCTCACCACCAGCACGGGCACCGGCACCTGGAGCGCGGGCAGCGGCCCCGCGCCATCGGGCACCTTCACGGCCGGCACGGCCAACAGCGGCCAGGCCACCTACACCTTCGCCACGGCGGACCTGGGCGTCGTCAAGCTCAGGCTGGCCAACAGCCTGGCGCAGAACCTCACCGTCACGGTCGTCGACATCGCCGCCGCGGCCAGCACCACCACGTCGGCCGCCATCACCTACCGCGACAACGCCTTCCTGTGGGCTGAAGACCTCGGCAACAAGATCGCCGGCACCTTCGTCGCCGTGGCGGGGCGCAACCACGACATGCAGGTGTCGCTGATGAAGAAGGACCCGACCACCGGCACCTGCGGCGTGGCCACCGACTTCGCCGGCACCCGCAACCTCAAGCTCTGGCGCACCGACAACACCAGCACCTGGACCACACCCACGCTCGCCAGCAACGGCACCGCCATCCCGGCCAGCCGGCCCGCCGCCAACAACCTCGCGCTGACGTTCACCGCCGGCGTCGCCCGCTTCAACATCGCCACCACCAACATCGGCAAGTACGCCTTCACGGTAGACGACGACTCGCTCGCCTACGCCGCCGCCACCATCAGCGGCAGCAGCCTGGACCTGACCGTGCGCCCCTTCACGCTGGCCATCACCGGCCTGTCGATGAGCGGCACCGCCAACCCGGGCGGCAGCGCGGCCGGCGACAGCGTGTTCGGCAAGGCGGGGGCGCCCTTCTCCGCCACCGTCACCGCCTACCGCTGGGCCACCGGCGCCGACACCGACGACGACGGCGTGCCCGACGCGAACGTGTCGCTGGCCACCGTGTCGGCGGGTGGCGTCGCCGCGGGCTTCAACAGCACCGTGGCGCTGACGCCCGTGGCCGGCTCGCAGACCCCGGCGGGCGGCGTGCTGGGCACGCTCAACAACAACACGATCAGCAGCTTCACCAACGGCGCGGCCACGGCGACGACCCTGGCCTACAGCGAAGTCGGCAGCTTCACGCTCAACACCAGCGCCGTGGTGGGCAGCTACCTGGGCTCCAGCGGCCTGAGCCTGGATGCGCTCGTCTTCAACGCGGCCGGTGCCCAGCAGACCCGCGTGGGGCGGTTCATACCCGCGGGCTTCGACGTGAGCGCCTTCAGCGTCACGCACCGCGGCTCCATGAGCTGCTCGCCGGCATCGACCTACACCTACATGGGCGAAGGCATGGCCTTCTACTTCACGCTGACGGCGAAGAACGCGGCTGGCGCTGTCACGCAGAACTACACCGGCAGCTTTGCCAAGTTCCTGCCCACCGACACGGCCACCATCAATCTCGCGGGCATCGCCGGCACGACGATGTTCAAGACCAGCAATGGCCGCCTGGAAGCGACCTACGGCAGCGGCACCTGGAGCAACGGCGTCGTCAACGTCCGCATGGTGGCCAACGGCCTGCGCGGCACCAGCCCCGAAGGCCCTTTTCCCAACGCGCAGTTCGGCATCGCGCCGATCGACAGCGACGGCGTCGGCATGCTGACGCTGGACCTGGACACCGATGCCCCGGCCAACGGCGTCGACCGTGCCCTACTCGGGCAAGTGCCCCTGCGCTATGGGCGGCTGCGGCTGCAGAATGGGATCAGCGCGGCCAACCGCACTCTGCGGCTGCCGCTGACGGCCCAGTACTGGGACAGCAGCGCCGGCATCTACAAGACCAACGATTTGGACACCTGCACCAAGATCACCTCGGCCAACCTGAGCTTCGGCAACTTGCGCAAGTCACTGACCACCGCTGACGCCGTCATGAGCCCCAGCGCCGTCACCGTCGACCCCACCAAGTCCGTCTCCATCACGCTGGCCGCGCCGGGGGGCGGGCGCGTGGGCAGCATGGACGTCGCCATCACGCTGGCCGACGACACCACCGACGCCTCCTGCCTGAAAACGGCAGGCGGCTGGACGCCCGCTGTCGCGGCGACCGCCGGCGCCAACCTCCGCGCGCTGCGCAGCACCTGGTGCGGCGGCACGTCGCCCAACAGCGACCCCAGCGCCCGCGCCACCTGGGGCGTGTACCGCGGCAGCGACGGCGTGCTCTACCAGCGGGAGAACTATTGATGCGCTGGCCCTGGACACCCCGCCGCAGCGGCCAGCGTCTGCTGCTGCGCCATGCCGGCGGGCAACTGGCCTTCGTGCTGACCGACGGCGCACCGGACGACACGCCCGTGCAGCTGCTGCGCTGGGGCCTGCTGGCCGAGGCAAGACCCGTCCCCGCAGGCGACGTCATCGCGCTGCTGGACCCCGCCGACTACCAGATCCTCAAGGTGGACACGCCCCACGTGCCGCAGGAGGAGCTCAAGTCCGCCGCCCGCTGGCAGATCAAGGAGCTGGTGGACGTTGACGTGGCCGAGCTGACGCTGGACGTGATGCACGTGGGCGGCGACGTGGACCGGCCGCAGCGCCAGCTCTTCGTCGTGGCCGCGCGCAACACCGCCATCCAGGCGCTGACCCGCCAGGCCGAGCCCGCGGCCGCCAGCGTGGGCGTCGTCGACATCTGGGAGACCGGGCTGCGCAACCTGCTGGCACGCCAGGCCCGGGCCGACGACCTCGCCGCCCGCGCCTGCGCCGCCGTGCTCATCGACGACGTGCACTGCCTGCTCGTTATCTGCGCCGGTGAGGAACTCTTCTACACGCGCCGGCTGGAAGGCGATGCCAAGCTGCTGGCCCGCGCCCGCGGCGAGCAGGCGGAAGGCCCGGCCACCGAGCTGCCGCTGGGTTTCGAGTACCAGCCCGGTGGTGCGTTCGACGGCGGCGGCAGCGAGGAGTCGCCGCTGGTGGTGGAACTGCAGCGCTCCATCGACGTGTGGGAGCGCAGCTGGCCCGAGCTGCCGCTGTCGCGCCTGTACGTCGTGACTGCCGCGCATGGCCCGGAAGTGGCCACGCTGATCCAGCGCGAGCTGGGCCTGCGCACCGTGGCACTGGACCCGCTGGCCGCCTTCGCCCCCGGCGCGCCCGTTGCCGAGGGCGCCCCCGCGCAGGCGCTCGCCGCCTGCATCCCCCTGCTGGGCGCCGCCCTGCGCACCGAGACGCGACAACTCTGATGCCGCAGCAAATCAACCTGCTCACGCCCATCCTGCTGGCCCCCAAGCGCTACTTTTCGGCGCTGACGCTGCTGCAGGCCACCGGCGTGATGCTGCTGGGCGGCCTGGCCGCCGCGCTGTGGCTGCAGCACCGCGACCGCCGCGCCGAAGCCGACCACCGCACCCTGCTGGCGCAGTACGCCACCGAGCGTCAGGCGCTGCAGGTGGCCCGCGCCGGCCTGCCCACGCCGCAGGACCCGGCCACGCTGCAACAGCAGCTCGAACCACTGGAGAACGGCAACGCGGCCCGCCGCGCGCTGCTGCTCACCCTCGGGGGCGAAGGCGGCACCGCCCCCGGCCGCCGCCATTCCGATCTGCTCGCCCTGGTGGCGCGCAGCCTGCCCGAGGCCGCCTGGCTCAGCGAGCTGCGCTATGCGCCTGGCCGCGTCGAGCTGGTTGGCGGCACGCTGGACACCGCCGTGCTGCGCCCCTGGCTCACGCAGCTCGCCGCCCACCCGCTGCTGGCCGGGCAGGAGCTGTCGGCGCTGCGCGTGGAGCGCCTGGGCGCGCCTGGCACCGAGGCCAGCAACCACCCGCTGCTGGCCGGCGGCAACCCGCTCGCACAGGCGCAGCTGCCCGTCTGGGCCTACCGCGTCATCAGCACCCCCGCCGGTGCGGCCAGCACCGTGGCAGGAGCCGCACGATGAAGGCCGGCACCTCGCTCGACATGGCGCTGCTGCGCCGTCGCGCCGCGCCCTGGCAGAAACGCTGGGAGCGCCAGGCCCAGCGCATCGACGCCCTCAGCCTGCGCGAGCGCGCCATCCTGTTCCTCAGCATCGCCGCCGTGCTGGCGCTGCTGTTCGACACGCTGGTGCTGACCCCGCAGTCCGCCCGCGCCAAGCAGCGCGCCGAACTGCAAGCCCAGCAGAGCACCGAGCTGGCGCAGCTGCGCGCGCAGTTCGTCACCGCCAGCCAGGAAGCGACCGCGCCTGCAGGCCAGCTGCAGCCCCGGCTCGACGCCGCGTTGGCCGAGCGCGCGCGGCTGGACGGCGAGCTGCGCCGCATCGGTGCGGCCAACGGCGGCGATGGCCTCTCGGCCGTGCTGCAGCGCCTGCTGGCCCAGCAACCCGGCCTGGCGCTGGAGCGGCTGACGCTGCTGGCCGATGCCCCGGTGATGGCGCCAGCCACCGCACCCACCGTGTCACTCGTTGCGCTGGCCTCCGCGCCCGCGTCTGCTCCCGCGGCGGCAGCCCCGCCGCCGCCAACCACCCCGGCCGCCCCCATGGCGGGCATGAGCTGGCAAGGCGTGGAACTGCAGGTGCAAGGCAGCTACCGAGACCTGCAGCGCTACGTGCAGTTGCTGGAGCGCGAGCTGCCCGGCCTGCGCTGGGGCGACATGCGCGTCGGCGCGCCGGGCAACGGCGGTCCGCCGCGGCTGCAGGCACAGCTCTTCCTGCTGAAGGTGCAGCCATGAGAGTCATCGCCCTGCTGCTGTCGCTCACTGCGCTGCCCGTGCACGCGCAGGAGGCGCAGCGGGACCCAACCGCCTTGCCGCCCGCCTTGCGCAATGCCATGGCCGCCGCATCGGCCGCCTCCAGTTCGGGCAGCGATCCCGCCGAGACCGCCATCCGGCAGGTCGTCTTCAGCAACGGCCGTGGCTATGTCGTGCAGCGCGGCCGGCGCTACGCCGTGGGCGAGCAACTGGACGGCGCCCGCATCGAACGCATCACCGAGCAGGCCGTGTGGCTGCGCGAGGCCGGCCAGGTCCGCCGCGAGCCGCTGTACGGCGGCGTCGAGAAGCGCCCGCCGCCGCCTGCCACGGCCGCGCCAGGCGTGACGAAGAAATCCAAGGAGAAGCAGCCATGAAGGCCCCCGTCCCCCGTCTCCTGGCGCTGAGCGCTGCGGTCGCGCTGCTCGCCGGCTGCGCCGACAAGCCGTTGCAGATCGCCCAGCCCAGCCAGTCGCTGCGTGAAGAGCTGCAGGCCCAGCGTGCCACGCCGCCAGCGCGCGCCGCGTCCGATCCCGCCGCCATGGCCCAGGCCGTGCCACTGCCCGCCCCGGCCCCCGCGCCCACGCTGCCGCCCGAGCCGCGCTTCGACCTCATCGTCAACGGCGCCCCGGCGCGCGACGTGTTCCTGTCCCTCGTCAGCGACACGCGCTACAGCATGCTGGTGCATCCCAGCGTGTCGGGCACGCTGTCGGTCACGCTCAAGGGCGTCACGCTGCGCGAGTCGCTGGACGCCATCCGCGATGTCTACGGCTTCGACTACGCCATCGACGGCCGCCGCATCACCGTCTTCCCGCCCACGCTGCAGACGCGCGTGTTCACGATCAACGCACTGGCCCACCAGCGCAGTGGCCGCAGCGAGGTGCGCGTGAGCTCCGGCGCCGCGCCTGTCAGCAGCCAGAACAACAACGCCGGCAACAGCACCACGCCCGGCAGCGGCGGCACCACCAACCCCGTGCTGCAGCAGGAAAGCAGCCAGCTCAGCACCAAGATCGCCGGCGATTTCTGGGCCGAGACCAACACGGCCCTGCGCGCGCTGGTGGGCGCCGGCGAAGGCCGCACCGTCATCACCAGCCCGCAGACCGGCACCGTCGCCGTGCGCGCCATGCCGGAAGAACTCCGCCACGTGGAAGCCTGGCTCAAGGCCACGCGCATCGCCGTGGAGCGCCAGGTGATGCTGGAAGCCAAGATCGTCGAGGTGGAACTGCGCGAGGGCTACCAGAGCGGCATCGACTGGTCGCGCATCGGCGACCGCGGCGCCATTGGCCAGACGAGCGTGAACCCGTCCATCCCCAGCGGCGTCAGCTCCATCATCAACCCGCTGGTGAGCAACACGCGCGGCCTGCCCACACTGTCCAGCGGCACGCAGGCTCCGGCATGGACCGACCTCATCCCCCTGCCCTCGGCCGGTGGCGGCACCTTCGGCCTGGCGCTGAGCCGCGGCGGTTTCCAGGCGCTGCTGAGCTTCATCGAGAGCCATGGCGACACGCAGATCCTGTCCAGCCCGCGCATTGCCACGTTGAACAACCAGAAGGCCGTGCTCAAGGTGGGCGTGGACGACTACTTCATCACCGGCATCAGCGGCAGCAACACCAACAACGCCACCAGCAGCACCGGCAACACCGGCACCACCAACCAGATCCCGACGCTGACGCTGACGCCGTTCTTCAGTGGCATCGCGCTGGACGTGACGCCGCAGATCGACGCGGCCGACATGATCACGCTGCACATCCATCCGTCGGTGTCCAACGTGACGGAGAAGGTCAAGCAGGTGGACCTGGGCGAGGTGGGCAACTTCCGCCTGCCGCTGGCCAGCGCCAGCGTGAACGAGACCGACACCGTGGTGCGCATCCCCGATGGCCAGATCGTGGCCATCGGCGGCCTGATGCAGATGGAGGCCTCGCGCCGCGGCTCGGGGTTCCCCGGCTCGGACAGCAACCCCATCACCTCCACGCTGTTCGGCAACCGCGCCAACTCGGGCCGCAAGCGCGAACTGGTGGTGCTCATCAAGCCCAGCATCATCCGCAGCGCGGAGGACTGGGAGCAGCACAACCGCCTCGTCAGCGACTCGCTGAACGACACGGAAAGCCGCTCGCACCGCGTGATCCGGCTGGACGGCACCACGGCCACCCCGCCCACGAAGTAAGGCGTCAGCCCTGCACGCTCAGCGGCTGTGCGCCGCGGGCAGTGACGCGGCCCACCACGGCCGCCGCGTCGAAGCCGTGCGAGGCGAACAGCGCGAGCACGGCGTCCACGGCCGACGGGTCGCACGACACAAGCAGCCCGCCGCTGGTCTGCGGGTCGGTCAGCAGCGCACGGTCTTCGGCGCTGAAGCCGGCCGGCAGCGCGACCTCGGCCCCATAGCCCGCCCAGTTGCGCCCTGAGGCGCCGGTGACGAAGCCCTGCGTGACCAGCTCGCGCACGCCGGCCAGCAGCGGCACGGCAGGCCAATCGATCTCCACCGTGCAGCCCGCGCCGCGCGCCAGCTCCAGCGCATGGCCCGCCAGGCCGAAGCCGGTCACATCGGTCAGCGCGTGCACGCCGGGCAGCGCGGCCAGGTCGGGCCCCGGCGTGTTCAGCCGCGTCGTCGTGTCGATCATGCGGGCGTAGCCGTCATCGCCGAGCTGGCCCTTCTTCAGCGCGGCGCTCATCACGCCCACACCCAGCGGCTTGCCCAGCACCAGCACGTCACCCGGCCGTGCATCGGCGTTGCGCTTCACGCGCCGGGGGTGCACGAGGCCCAGCGCCACGAGGCCGTAGATGGCCTCCACCGAATCGATGGTGTGCCCGCCCGCGATGGGAATGCCGGCCGCCCGGCAGACCGATGCACCGCCTTCCAGCACGCGGCCGATGGTGTGCGTGGACAGCACGTTGATGGGCATGCCCACCAGGGCCAGCGCGAGGATGGGCCGGCCGCCCATCGCGTACACGTCGCTGATCGCGTTCGTCGCGGCGATGCGGCCGAAGTCGAACGGGTCGTCGACGATGGGCATGAAGAAGTCGGTGGTCGCGATCAGTGCCTGCTCGTCGTTGAGCTGGTAGACGGCTGCGTCGTCCGCCGTCTCGATGCCCACCAGCAGTTCCTTCGGGATGGGCAGCGCGGCCGTGCCCTTCAGGATCTCGGACAGCACGCCCGGCGCGATCTTGCAGCCGCACCCGCCCCCGTGGGACAGCGACGTCAGGCGGGGTTCGGCGGGCGGCGGTGAGCTGGCGGATGCGTTCATGGCACCACTCTACCGATAGAGTCGGGGCCGTGAAGATCTCCCTGCACGACCTCAGCGCCCGCCATCTCACCGCCCGTCGCGGTGCCCCCGACGCGCTGGCAGGCCTGAGCTTCGACATCGCGGCGGGAGAGCATGTGGCCGTCATCGGCCCGTCGGGCGCCGGCAAGACCACGCTGCTGGAGGTGATGGCCCTGGCCCGCCCGCGGGGAGGCGGGGCGCTGACGATGGATGAGGTCGATCCCTGGTCGCGGCCGCCACATGAACTTCGGCAACGGCGGGGCCAGCTCATCCTCGTGCCGCAGGTGCCGCCGCTGCCTCCCCGCCAGCGCGTGGTGACCGCCGTACTCGCGGGCCGGCTGCCGGGCTGGTCGCTGTGGACGGCGCTGCGCTCGCTGTTCTACCCCGTGGACATCCCCGCGGCCGACGAAGCGCTGGAGGCCTTCGAGCTGAGCGACAAGCTGTTCGAGCGCGTGGACCGGCTGTCGGGTGGCGAGCGCCAGCGCGTGGGCCTGGCGCGTGCCCTGGTGTCACCGGCGCGGCTGTGGCTGGTGGATGAGCCGTTGTCGGCGCTGGACCCCGCCCGCGCGCAGCGCGCCATCGCCGCACTGGTACGCGAGGCCACCGCGAGGGGCGTGTCGCTGGTCACCTCGCTGCACCAGGTGGACGTGGCGCTGGCGCATTTCCCCCGCGTGCTGGGCCTGCGCGACGGCCGGTTGATGTTCGATCTGCCGGCGCGCGATGTGACACCGGCCCTGCTGGCCCGGCTGTACGCCTCGCACGAGCACGAGCTGCGCGGCGCCCCGCCCGCCGACGAACCACCCGCCCCGGCCGCGCCGGTGATCATGCAATGCCGGTAGCCGCCCCGGCCCGGCGTGACCCCGCGTGGCTGGGCCGCCTGGGCCTCACGGCCATGGCGCTGGTGCTGCTGTGGCCGCTGCTGGTGGCCACCGAGTTCAAGCCCTGGCTGCTGCTGGAGCCCGACTCGCTGCGCGTGACGGGCAACTTCCTCGGCAGCTTCCTGCCGCCGGCACTCAGCGGCGACTTCCTGTGGATGCTGGCGCGCGAGACCTGGCGCACGGTCGCCATCGCCACAGCCGGCGTCACGCTGGCCTTCGTCATCGCCGTGCCGCTGACGCTGGTGGCCACGCGCACGCTGTCGATCTCTTCGCTGAAGGGCCGCATGGCCACGCTGCCGTGGGGCGTGCGCCAGGCGGTGCGCGTGCTGCTCATCGTGTTGCGCAGCATGCCGGAGCTGGTGTGGGCGCTGGTGTTCGTGCGCGTGGTGGGCCTGGGGCCTGCGGCGGGCGTGCTGGCCATTGCGCTCACCTACGGCGGCATGCTGGGCAAGGTGTACGCCGAGATCCTGGAGAGCGGCGACGCCCAGGTCACCCAGACGTTGCTGCGCAACGGCGCTTCGCGGCTGCAGGCCTTCGCCTACGGGCTGCTGCCGCAGAACGCGGCGGAGCTGACGAGCTACACCGTCTACCGCTGGGAGTGCGCCATCCGCAGCTCCGTGGTGCTGGGCTTCGTGGGAGCGGGCGGACTGGGCCAGCAGATGGACAGCTCGATGAAGATGTTTGCCGGCGGCGAGGTGATGACGATGCTGCTGGTGTTCATTGCGCTCGTTGCGCTGGCCGACCAGTTGAGCGCGGCGCTGCGGCGCGCGCTGGGGTGAGCACGATGCGCCCCAACCGCTCCGCCGCCAACCGCCCCTACCGGCTGCCGCCACCGATGTTCAGTGCCCGCTCGCGCGCCAGCTGGCTGGTGGCCGGCGTGCTGGCGCTGATCGTCGCCAGCTTCGCGTCGCTGGATCTCAAGCTCGCCAGCTTCTGCTCCGGCGAGTCGCTGGCCAGCATGGGCCGCTTCCTGGGCGAATTCGTGCCGCCGGACTTGAGCCCGGCCTTCGTCGCGAAGGTGGCCCTCGGGGCCTGGGAGACGCTGGCCATGTCCGCCCTTGGCACGCTGCTGGCCGCCGCAGTCGGCGTGGCGATGGCCCTGCCCGCCAGCCGCGCCACCGGCGTTGCCCGCAGCGCCATGCGGCTGCTGCTGAACGCGCTGCGTGCCGTGCCCGAGCTGGTGTGGGCCGCGCTGCTGCTGATCAGTGCCGGGCTGGGGCCGTTTGCCGGCACGCTGGCGCTGGCCATCCACACCAGCGGGGTGTTGGGTCGGCTGTTCGCCGAGGCCCTCGAAAACGCGCCGCCCGGCCCCGCGGCCGCGCTGCGCACGCAAGGGGCCGGCACGGTGCGCGTGTTCCTGTACGCCACGCTGCCACAGGTGCTGCCGCAACTGATGAGCTACACGCTGTACCGCTGGGAGAACAACATCCGCGCCGCTGCCGTGCTGGGCGTCGTCGGTGCGGGCGGTCTCGGCCAGTTGCTGATGTTCCACATGGGCCTGTTCCAGATGGACAAGACCGCCACCGTGCTGCTGGCCATGCTGGTGCTGGTGACGGTGGTGGACGGCGCAAGCTTCGCGCTGCGCCGCTGGCTCACCCGCTAGGCCTTCTTGCCCACGAGGCCCAGCGCCAGCGCGATCCCCACCAGCACGATGCCGCCGCCGATCACCATCTGCATGGTGACGGCCTCCTGCAGGAACAGTGCGCCCCACAGGATGGCGAACAGCGGGATCAGGAAGGTGACCGACACCGTGTTTGTCGGCCCGACCCGGCTCATCAGGCGGAAGAACAGGATGTAGGCGAGCGCCGTGCACAGCCCGGCCAGGCCGAGCGCGCTGCCCCAGGCGACGGCACCCGGCGCCTGGGCAGGCCACAGCCAGGCGGCCGGCAGCGCCAGCATCAAGGCCGCGGAGAACTGGCTGCCGGTAGCCACCGTCAGCGGCGACGCACCGGCCAGGAAGCGCTTGGTGGCGTTGGCGGCCACGCCATAGCAGAGGGTGGCGGTGGCGCAGGCCACGATGGCCCAAAAGCCGGAATGGTCGTCGCCGGGCTTGAAGCTGGCCTTGTCCCACGCGAGGAACGCCACACCCGCAAAGCCGATGGCCAGGCCCAGCACGCGCCACCGCGTGAGGCCCTGGCGCAGCCAGACGAAGGCGACGATGGCCGTCCACAGTGGCGTGGTGGCGTTGACGATGCTGGCCAGCCCGGCGGTGATGGACAGCGCCGCGAACGAGAACAGCGCGAAGGGAATGGCGCTGTTGAGCGCGCCCACCAGCAGCAGGCCTTTCCAATGCTCGCGCAGGCTCGCGAGCTGGCCGCGGGAGGCCAGCAACGGCACCAGCAGCACGCTGGCCAGGCCCACCCGCACGGCGGCGAGCGGGATGGGGCCGAACTCGTGCGCGCCCAGGCGCATGAACAAAAAGGACGCACCCCACACGGCTGCGAGCAGCACCAACTCGCCAAGATCAAACGGTTTCATGCGGCGGCATTCTCCAGGGTCAGCAGGGCTTGCTTGCGCGCCAGCCCCCCCGCATAGCCGGTGAGCGAGCCATCGGCGCCGACGACGCGGTGGCACGGCACCAGCACCGAGATCGGGTTGCGGCCCACGGCGGCGCCGAGCGCGCGTGCGGCGCTGGCGCGGCCCAGCCGTTCGGCCAGCGCGCCGTAGGTGGCGGGGTGGCCCGGCGCAATCTCCAGCAGCGCCTGCCCCACCTCGCGCTGGAACGGCGTGCCGGCCGGGTCCAGCGGCGGCATCTCGAAAGGCTTGCCGCTGAAGTAAGCCGCCAGCGCGGCGGCGGTGGCGGTCAGCACCGGGTCGCTGCCGTCGTCCTGCGGCGCGGCCAGCGGGCCGGGGTGGTGCTTCTGGCCGTCGAACCACAGGCCCGAGAGGCCTGCGGCGCTGCGGGCGGCGGTGAGCGGGCCCAGCGGGGTGTCGATGCGTCGTTGCAGGATGTGGTGTTGCGAGGTCATGCGTGTCTCCAGAGATGCAGGACGGCGTAGCTGCGGTAGGGGCGGTAGCGCTCAGCCGCTTCGAGGTAGGCCCTGGGCGATACCAGCGGGCCGGCGGCGGTGCTGAGCGCCTTGCGGAGCACCACGTCGCCGGGTGGGAAGGCGTCAGGCCAGCTCCAGCCGCGCATCAGCATGTAGCCCGCCGTCCAGGGGCCGATGCCGGGGATCTGCGTGAGTTGCTCGGCCGCGGCCTCAGGCGCGCCGTCACGCCGGGCGAAGGCCAGCGTGGGCCACGCCTGGGCCAGCGCGATGAGGCTGTCGGCGCGTCGGCCGATGATGCCCAGCGACGCGATGTCATCGCGCGTGGCAACGGCAATGCGTTCGGGCGTGGGGAAGAGGCGCTGGCAACCTGCCGGTGCGTCCGCCAACACCTCGCCGAAGCGTTCGACGAAACGGCCGGCCAGCGTGCGTGCGGCGGCCACCGTCACCTGCTGACCCAGCACGGCGCGCACGGTCAGCTCGAAACGGTCCAGGCAGCCCGGCAGGCGCTGGCCCGGCACGCTGCCCTCGCCCAGCGCGGCGGTGATGGCGTCGGGGTCGGCGTCCAGGTCGAGCCAGCGGCGCAGCAGCGACAGGAGCGAGCCCACCGCCGGCCAGAGCGTGGGCGACAGCTCCACGCTGACCTCCCCCGGCTTCTCGAAACGCACACGCAGCCAGCCGGCATGGCGCTCGCCGGCATGCGTCAACGCCAGCGAACGCGTGATGCCACCATCGGCCACCACCTCCACCCCCGCCACGGCGCGCGGCGCCAGGAAGGCGAGCACGCCGGCCACGTCGTACGGCTCGCGGTAGCTCAGCCGCAGACGCGACACCGGCACGGCGGCGCCCCCTTCGCGGCGCAGCGCGGTGGGCTGCAAGCGGTAATGCTCGACGAAGGCGGCGTTGAACCGGCGCAGGCTGGCGAAGCCAGCGGCGTAGGCCACCTCCTGTACGGGCAACTGGCTGTCGGTCAGCAGCGCCTTGGCCAGCAGCAGCCGGCGCGTCTGCAAGTACTGCAACGGCGACACCCCGTGCTCGGCCTGGAAGATGCGGCGCAGGTGGCGACTGGTGATGCCCAGGTGGGTGGCGAGGTCTTCAAGGCTGGCCTCGGCGTCGTCGCAGGCATCCAGCCATGCCGCGGCCTGCTGGGCCAGCGTGCGGGAGGCGTCCATCGTCGTCCACGGCAGCGGGCGCGGGGCCAGCTCGGGCCGGCATTTCATGCAGGGGCGAAAGCGCTCGGCCTCGGCCTGGGCGGCGGTGCTGAAGAAGCGGCAGTTCTCGCGCCGCGGCAGGCGCACGCGGCAGACGGGGCGGCAGTAGATGCCCGTGGACGTGACGCCCACGTAGAGCCGCCCGTCGAAGCGCGCGTCGTGCGCCTGCAGGGCCGCATAGGCGGCGTCGGGCGGGAGGGTTTCGGAAGGCATGCGGCCAGTCTAGGCCGCGGCATCGCCAGAAACTGGCAGTTTTCGGACATCCCCCTGGCGGGCTTCAGTCGGCGACAAACGCCTCGGGGTGGCGCTTGCGGAGCTGCGCGACGGTGCCGCCGTCGACGAGCTGCTGGTACGCCGCGCGCAGGCGCTCGACGGTGCCGTCCGCCATGGCCGGGCCGGCCGCGGCATAGAAGGCCTGCCCCTCGCCCAGCGGCGCGATGCGCAGGCGCCCGCGCGTGTCCAGCGTGCGCAGCACGGCGTCAGGCCCGATGACGGCGCTGACGATCTCCCGCTGCAGCATGGCCAGCAACTCGGCGTAGTCCTTCCCCTCGACGGCCTGGGCCACGCCGGCATCGTCCAGCATGCCGCGGACGACGGAGCCACGCAGGTAGCCCACGCGATGCGCACGCAGGCCGACGACGTTGGCGGGCGCTTCGGTGCCCGTCGCATGCATGAGCACGGCGAAGCTGAACCGCCCCACCGGAAACAGCCAGCGGAACTGCGCTTCACGGTCGGGCGTGCGGGTGACGGCCAACGCGGCATGGGCCTGCCCGCCTTCCAGCATGCGCAGCGCGCGGGCCCAGGGGTAGAAGTGCAGCGACGCGCTCAGCTCGGCCTGCCGCGTGACGCGCTGGAACAGCTCGAACGCGTAGCCCTCGGGGCCTTGCGCCCCTTTCCAGACGAACGGCGGCAGCTCGCCGGCCACCCACAGGGCCGGGTCAACCTTGGCATGGCTGAATCTGCTGGCGCAGAGGCCGGCAAGCGCACCGGTCAGGGTGAACAGGAACGTACGACGAGACGGCATCGGGCGGCAGGCATGACTTGACCCCGGACTCTAGCCGGGGCCCGTGACTGCGCGCTGTCACCCGGGTCACATCGCCTTGAACAGGTGCACGTAGGCGCGGCTGACCGGCAGCTCGCGCGACTGGCCCTTCACGCGGATGAAAAGGCGGCTCTGCTCATCCCGGCGCGTGCCCGCGAGATGGTCGAGGTTGATGATGGTGGAGCGGTGCACCTGCCAGAAGCGGTCGGGTTCGAGCTGCCCGGCCAGCTCGAAGATGGGCGTGCGGATCAGGTGCTCGGCGGTGCTCGTCTGCACGATGGTGTACTTGTCATCGGCGTGGAAGAACAGCACGTCGTCGACAGGGATCTGGTGCGTCAGGTCGCCCTGCGCGGCGCGGATGAAGCGCAGCCGGGCCGGCACGGGGCCAGCCGCGGCAGGCAGCAGGCGCTTGAGCGTCTCGGCCAGCGCGTCGTCGCTCGCGTTGGGCGTGGCCGGCGCCGCGGCCTCGGCGCGCAGCCGCTCGACGCAGCGGGCCAGGCGGTCGGCCTTCAAGGGCTTGAGCAGGTAGTCCACCGCCCGCGCCTCGAAGGCATCGACGGCGTATTGGTCGTAGGCCGTGACAAACACCACCCGCGTGGCGCCCTCGATGCCCTGGGCCACTTCCAGCCCGGTCAGGCCAGGCATCTGGATGTCCAGGAAGGCCACATCGGGCTCCAGCTCGGCGATGGCCGCGGCGGCCTCGTCGCCGTTGGCGGCGACCTTCACGATCTGCAGCTCGGGCCAGGCCTGGGCGAGCTGGGCCTTCAGGTACTGGGCCAGGTGGGGTTCGTCGTCAGCGATCAGCGCGGTGGTCATGGCGTCTTGGCAAAGGAAGCAAGGGGAATCTGGATGCGGGACAGCGTGCCGCCGCCATCGCGCGGCAGCAGTTCCAGCGTGGCGAGCGGGCCGAAGCGGGCCGTCAGGCGCTCGCGGATGTTGGACAGCGCAACGCCATTGCCGCCACGGCGCTTGGGGGCGTCGAGCCCCTGGCCGTCGTCTTCGACCTGCAGCACCAGCCGGTCCTCGGCCTGGCGGGCGCTGACGGCGATGGTGCCACCACCCACCTTGGGTTCCAGGCCGTGGTGGATGGCGTTTTCCACCAGCGGCTGCAGCAGCAGGGGCGGCAGCGCCAGGCTGGCCAGGTCTGCCGGCAGCGCCTGCTCCACGCGCAGGCGGTCGCCCATGCGCAGTTGCATGAGGCAGAGGTAGGCCTCCAGCATCGCGAACTCCTGTGCCAGCGTGGTGGACTCACCGCGCATCTGCCCCAGGCTGGCGCGCAGGTAGTCGGTGAAGCGCTCCAGCATCAGCTTGGCCCGTTCGGGGTCGAAGTCGATGAGGCTCTGCACGTTGGCCAGCGTGTTGAACAGGAAGTGCGGCTCGATCTGGCCCTGCAGCAGCCGCAGTTGGGCCTCGGTGACGCGGGCCTGCATCAGCTCCTGGCGCCAGCGCGACCGATAGCGCAGGCCGATGATGATGGAGATGATGGCCGACACCAGCAGGAACTGGCCCCAGAAGCCGGGCTTGGCGAGCAGCTTCTGCAGCCCCTGGGTCAGCCAGATGGTGTCCACCAGCGCCAGGCCGACGATGACACCGGTGAGCGAGCACACGATGGACAGACTGGTGAAGAACACCGCAGCCCGCCAGTCGCGCCAGCCGGTGATGGTGTCCAGCCAGCGCTGCGGCGCCAGCTTCTCGAAGCCGCGGAAGCCCAGGAAGAAGCACAGCGACACGCAGCCGCTCACCACCATGTGGCCCGGCACGTCACCCAGCCACCACACGGCCGCGCCGATGCGGCGCGTCTGCACGCCGCTGACGATGGCGAAGAAGAAGCCGAAACCGATCGTCCACAAGGCATAGACCAACGTTCGGGCGTACAGCGGCTCGGTGCGGTGCTTCTTCAGCACCCGCAGGCTCTTCATGGTCGCGGTAACGTCATCAATGACTTTCATGGGCCGCGAGTGTAGGAAGCGCCCGCCCCCTGCCCCCTGGATGGGCGACGAATCGACAGCCGGGCCGACGAATGGCGGCCAGGGGGCGTGCCTACAATCCGCCGCGATTTCCAAACCCCCAGCTTCAGAGGCAGTCCATGCAGGTCCACGCATCCATCTTCAAGGCTTATGACATCCGCGGCGTCGTCGGCCAGACCTTGAATGAGGCGCTTGCCGAAGCTCTGGGCCGCGCCTTCGGCACCGAAGCCAAGGCACTGGGCGAGAAGGCCGTGGCCGTGGGCCGCGACGGCCGCCTGTCGGGCCCCGGCCTGGTGGCCGCGCTGATCCGCGGCCTGGCCAGCACCGGCCTAGACGTCGTCGACATCGGCGCCGTGACCACGCCCATGCTCTATTACGTGGCCGCCACCCGCGGCAAGCACGGCTGCAACTCCGGCATCATGGTCACGGGCAGCCACAACCCCAAGGACTACAACGGCTTCAAGATGGTGCTCAAGGGCGCTGCCGTCTACGGCGAGCAGATCCAGGGCCTGAAGAAACGCATCGAGACCGAGGACTACGCCACCGGCAAGGGCCGCGTCGGCCAGATGGACGTGGTGCCCGAGTACACCGCCCGCGTCGTCAAGGATTGCAAGCTGGCCCGCCCGATGAAGGTGGTGGTGGACAGCGGCAACGGCATCCCCGGCGCCTCGGCACCCGCCATCCTGCGCGCGCTGGGTTGCGAGGTCATCGACATCTTCTCGAAGGTGGACGGCGACTTCCCCAACCACCATCCCGATCCCTCGCGCCCCGAGAACCTGGAAGACCTGAAGAAGATCGTCCACGCCACCGACGCCGAGCTGGGCCTGGCCTTCGACGGCGACGGCGACCGCCTCGGCATCGTCACCAAGGACGGCGAGATGATCATGCCGGACCGCCAGATCATGCTGCTGGCCGCCGACATCCTGAAGCGCAACAAGGGCGCCGAGATCATCTTCGACGTGAAGTGCACGCAGCGCCTGGCCCCGTGGATCAAAGAACACGGCGGCAAGCCGCTGATGTGGATGACCGGCCACTCGCTGGCCAAGGCCAAGCTGAAGGAAACCGGCGCGCCGCTGGCCGGTGAACTGTCGGGCCACATCTTCTTCGCCGAGCGCTGGTACGGCTTCGACGACGCGATGTACACCGCCGGCCGCATGCTGGAGATCCTGAGCCGCGACGCCGACCCCAGCGCCACGCTGAAGGGTCTGCCCAACAGCTTCAACACGCCTGAGATCAACGTGCCCTGCGCCGAAGGCGAGCACCACGAGGTCGTCAAGCAGTTGAAGGAACTGGTGAGCCTGGCCGACCTGCCCGGCGCGCAGGAGATCAACACCATCGACGGCATGCGTGTGGAGTACGCCGACGGCTTCGGCCTGATCCGCCCCTCCAACACCACGCCGGTGCTGGTGTTGCGCTTCGAAGGCCACACGCCCGAAGCGCTGGAGCGCATCCAGCACGACATGCTGGAACAGCTCAAGCGCGTCAAGCCCGACGCCAAGTTCGCTGCGGGCCACTGAGCGTCTTTCCCAGATCCACGCAGGCGGCCGCAGAGCCGCCGGATCGACCACCCATCCAGGGACACCCCACGATGCCGATCATTGGCGGCCTGCACATCCTGCTCGCGCTGCTGTGCGCAGTCCATGCCGTGCGCAGCGGCCAGCCGCTGTACTGGCTGCTCATCCTGTTCATGTTCCCGTTCCTGGGCAGCCTGGTCTACCTGTTCGCGGTGTACCTGCCCAACTCGCGCACGCAGCGCACCGCCACGCGGGCGGTCTCCAGCGTCGCCCGCGCGATGGACCCGGGACGTGACGTGCGCGAAGCCCGCGCGGCGCTGGACGTGTCGCCCACCGCGCAGAACCAGATGCGCCTGGCCGAAGCGCTGCTGGAAGCAGGCGAGGCCCAGGAAGCTGCGCGCATCTTCGAGTCCACGCTCAGCGGCCCGTTCGCCAACGACCCCGACATGCGCTTTGGCGCCGCACGCGCCCATGTCGCCTGTGAGCGCTTCGACGCGGCCCTGCCCCACCTGACGGCGCTGCAGGCCGACCGCCCCAGCTTCCGCCCCGACCAGGTCGTGCTGCTGCTGGCGCGCAGCTACGCCGGCACCGGCCGCCAGGCCGAAGCCCGCGAGGCCTTCGAGGCCGCCGTGAGCCGCCACGCCAGCTTCGAGGCGCACGCCGAGTACCTGATCTGGGCCCTCAACACCGGCGACGACACCACGGCCGCGCGCCTGCAGGCCGAGATCGACCGCCAGGTGAAACTCTGGAATGCCGGCAGCCGCCAGCTCAACGAACCGGTGATGCGCCGGCTGCGGGCCACGCAGGCGCAGGCCAAGAAGGCCGCCTGATGCCCGAAGGCCTCGCGCTGGCCTTGTACGCGGCCGCGCTGCGGCTGCTGACGCCCTTCTACCTGCTGCGCCTGTGGCGCCGCGGCGCGCAGGAACCGCTGTACCGCCATGCACTGCGCGAGCGGCTGGGCTTCTACCCTGACCGCACGGAACGCGGCAGGCTCTGGATCCATGCCGTGTCGCTCGGCGAGACGCGCGCGGCCAGCGCGCTCATCACCGCGCTGCGCGAACGCGAGCCCGGACTGCGCCTCCTGCTGACGCACTCCACCGCCACGGGCCGCGAGGCCGGCGCTGCGCTGCTGCAGGACGGTGACGCACAGGCCTGGCTGCCCTACGACACACCGGGCGCCGTGCGCCGCTTCTTGCGCCACTGGCAGCCACGCGTCGGCGTGCTGATGGAAACGGAGGTGTGGCCCACGCTGCAGCGCGAGGCCGAACTGGCGCGCCTGCCGATGGTGCTGGCCAATGCGCGCCTGTCAGAGAAAAGCTTGCGCCAGGGCCTGCGGCTCGCGTCGCTGATGCGGCCGGCTGCCCGCCGCATGACGCTCGCGCTGGCGCAGACCGAACCCGATGCCGCCCGCATCCGCGCCATGGGCGCGCTGCGCGTGGAGGTGGCCGGCAACCTGAAATACGACATCGCCGTCGACCCGACCCTGATCGCCCGCGGCCAGGCCTGGGCGGCGCAGCTCGGCCGGCCCGTGCTGATGCTGGCCGTCAGCCGCGAGGGCGAGGAAGCCGCACTGCTGGCCGAGTGGACGAAGCAGCCACGGCCTCGACCGCTTCTCGCCATCGTGCCGCGCCACCCGCAGCGCTTTGACGAGGTGCATGCGGCTCTGCAGCGGGCGGGCCTGAGTGTGAGCCGCCGCAGCAGCTGGGCCTCCGCCGGGCCCCAGGGCAGCGATTGGCAAGCCGATGCCTGGCTGGGCGACAGCGTGGGTGAAATGCCGGCCTACTATGCAGCCGCTGATGTGGCGCTCTTGGGGGGCAGCTTCGCCGCCCT
>SXGQ01209370.1_pt1 | contig 26649 bp, 26 predicted proteins | sample 3178371 | NCBI WGS metagenome assembly SXGQ01 (sample SAMN11356859, study PRJNA531348) | freshwater metagenome | isolation source: freshwater sample F1-20 | place: China: Fuxian Lake, Yuxi | collected 2017-12-25 | reverse complement strand
ATATTTAAATTATTTAATGAAGGAAGATTATTATATAATTATTTACCTCCATATTTTATTCCTCATTCAACAAATATTTCTGATTATTTATATATAAAACCTCAAATAAACTTTAATAAATATAAAGACTATAATAAATGGTTAAGATATTCCAAAAGTAATAAATCATTAATAAGTAAAGAAGAATTGGTAAATAAATTTATATATTATGCCCAGGAAGTCAATAATTATACATTCTAATATCTAATATTATTGCTGTTATTATACCAATTATTAAATATTTTTTTTGCGATTGTCTTATTATCTTCATCTTCAATCTGAATTATAGGCATTGAACGTTCATTATTATCTTTCTTTATTTCTTCGTATATATAACTATCATCAAAACTAATATCTGCGGCATCCTTGCGAGTATTAGCGTAATATATTTTGTCAAGTCGCGCCCAATAACAAGCAGCAAGACACATAGGACAAGGTTCGCAACTAGTATATATAGTACATCCTTCTAGACTAAAATTATTACTATTAGCGCATGCTCTTCTAATTGCTACGATTTCCGCATGCGCTGTAGGATCATTATTTACAGTAACTTCATTATGCCCCTCTCCAATTATATTACCAGCATTATCAACAATAACAGCACCAAAAGGTCCGCCCGTACTAATAGAAGATAGTTCAATTGCTCTATTCATTAGTGATATATCTTGAATATAATATGTTGTTATTTATTTATATATGGATATTATCAATTTTTACTTATTATCCCGTAGAAGATATTTGTTTTTCATTTTTTTCTGATATATCTTTTATTACCCAATTATCAATACATTCTGTAAAATTATAAGATTTATCGTCTAGTTTTTTTTTACATATTGGTTCGTCTACAATTATAGTGCCTCCAAAAATAATATAAGGTGATTTTTTAGTTAAACTAATTATTTTAACTATATCTGCAAACATTATTATTATATAAATAAATATGTGTTTATATATTTATATATAATATTATTAATTAAATGCTTTCTATTGATATTATGGGAGGTTTAGGAAATCAATTATTTCAAATTATGACTTTAATGGCATATTCTAAAAAATATGAAAATCCTTTCGTAATAGAAAAAAAAACTCATAGTCCCAGTTGTACTTATAGAAATGTATATTGGGACAACTTTTTAAATAGATTAGAAAAATATTTAATAAATACAAAAATAGAGTTTCCTGTATATAATGAAAAATCATTTGAATTTAATGAACTTCCAGAAATATCAAGAGATGAAAATTTAAAATTATATGGTTATTTTCAATCATATAAATATTTTGATTTTTATAAAAAAGAAATATTAAAAGATATTGATTGGAATAATATTAAAAATGATGTACGAAAAAAATTACATAATATAAATTTTGAAGAATTGATATCACTGCATTTTCGTATTGGTGATTTTAAAAATTTAGAAAATCATCCTATAATGCCATTGGAATATTATATTAATGCTATTAAATATATTCAAAATGAAGATTCAAAACTTAATATATTATATTTCTGTGAAAATGATGACATAAGTTTTGTAATAAATAACTATATTAATCCTCTTAAAAATATTTTTGAAAATATTACGTTTTTACCAATAAATATCAAATTAGATGATTGGGAACAAATGATATGTATGAGTTTATGTAAACATCATATTATTGCAAATAGTACATTTAGTTGGTGGTCTGCTTATTTGGCGGAAGATAATATTAATAAAATAATATGTTATCCTGATAAATGGTTTCAAGGAGCATTAATAAATAATAAGACTCATGATTTATTTCCAAATAATTGGATTATGTGTGATACATATATAAATAAATATATTTTAGAAAACGTATATTATATAAATTTAGAAGAAAGGGTTGATAGGAAAATATTTGTTGAAACTGAACTAACCAAAATGAAATGGAAATATCAGCGCTTTAACGCTATTAAAAATGAAAGAGGGATATTGGGATGTGCTTTAAGTCATTTAAAAATAATAGAGATGGCGCAAGAAAATAATTTAGATTATGTTGTAATTGTAGAAGATGATATTCAATTCTTACAACCTGAAAAATACAATACAATGCTATTAGATTCCAAAAAATATTTTGAATCTAATAATTTAGATTATGATGTATTATTGATAGCAACTAATATATTAGACAAGGTTAATGGTGTAATACCTTTAAATAATTTTATATATCAGGTAAAGGCATCTTATTCTGCCGCTGGATACATAGTTAAAAAACATTATTACGATAAGATAATCGCTAATTATAAGGAGAGTATTAAACTATTGATAGAAAATCCTACAATTAAAGGGAAATACGAGTTTGATGTATATTGGATAAATTTACAATTGGTAGATAAATGGTATGTAATTTATCCCAGAACTGTAAATCAAAGAGAGTCTTATAGTGATATATTGAATTGTATGATAGATTATACTAAATATATGATAGATTAGTTATTCTAAAAGCATATTGAAAATGAATCTAGATATATTGACCAATTTTTATTTTTAGATTTTGAGTACATAACTTTTTTAATTTAGAAATTTCTAGAAAACTTTTGAAATAATAGAAAATAAAAAGTTATGTACTCAAAATCTATTTTCACATTTTTTAATTTTTTTGGTTCTAAATATATAATTGATATGGTATCATAAAATATTATAATTATAAGGAGATTATGGCAAAAATTGATCGCGACAATCATTATATTGATATCATAAAATAATGGATATTGAAGATATTGAAGATAAGATCCTTTATGTTAGGAAACCATTTCATCTTAAACCTATTGCTAACACATGTGAAAAGAAAAAAAAAGATATGACTGATAAAAAAGAATTACAACGAAGGCCCTTTCATCTAAAACCTTTGAAGACTTGAAGTATTAACATAATTATGTTCTAAAATATGTTATTTGTTAAAAAAATTGATTTGGTGTATTATTTTTATAATTTACACTAAACTAGAGAACAAACTTGATATTTAGTGTCAGGTGTAGTATCGCAAATACTATTCGATAAAAGTTCCTGTCCTTTGAACAAAGAGTTCACAACCAACGGATTATAAATGACGATGGCGACGTATTCTATCTTCGAGAGTTTTGATAAGAATATTTTCAGCAGAAAAATGAAAAAGGGCAACTTTCACAAAAATGTCATGGTCGATGAAGAAGATTCTGAAGTCTTCCGTGAGGATGTCGATGGCATTATTGTCGCAATTGATTATTCTGACTATGATTATTTCGGTGATTTGATGTGAGATTTTGCTTCTAGATACTCTTTATACCCTCCTATAAATATACCATCCTTAAATACCATTGGAAAATATATATAGGGTTTTATAGTATATTTGTGAATATATTTATAAAAATTATCGCGCTCTCTTAGAGATAGTAGATATTTGTCGCAGTTTATTACATATTTTTTAGATTTTATATCATTACACAATAGATTACAATATTTACAGTCGGATATTGTATATATTGTATAATCTTTTTTATAAGGTTTTACATATTTTTTATCCATTTTATTCTATTATTACCTATTATTATTTACTTTTGTTTTTTATATTCAACTGCTATCTTTTTCATAACTTGAGGCGCGGTATCATTAGGATATTGTTTCTTCATAGATTGAAAATGTTTTTTAACAAATTTAATGTATGGGTTTAATGCTTTTTTAGCGCCTTTTCTCTTTTTAGCGCCACCGACTAATTCTGTTTCAAATTCTTCAACTTCAGAACCGCCTTTTCTGACTCTTCTAACTTTTCTTTTTCTTTTAGCACCACCATCCATTTCTTGTTCAGATTCTTCAGATTCAGAACCGCCTTTTCTGACTCTTCTAACTCTTCTCTTTTTAGCGCCGCCTGCCATTTCTTGTTCAAATTCTTCAGATTCAGAACCGCCTTTTCTGACTCTTCTAACTTTTCTCTTTCTAGCGCCGCCGGCCATTTCTTGTTCAAATTCTTCAGATTCAGAACCGCCTTTTCTGACTCTTCTAACTTTTCTCTTTCTAGCGCCGCCGGCCATTTCTGATCCTTGCGTTGTTCCCTGTTCTTCTTGTGCTTCGCCTTGTTGTTCACCACCTTTTTTAACTTTTCTATTTTTAGCGCCACCTCCCATTTTAATATTTTGAACCGCGGAATTAAAAGCATTTAATAACGCATTTCCGCCTTTTCTACGCTTTACAGGTTTTTTTTTAGCACCGCCCGTTTTACAACTCTCGCATTCATAACCGCCTATCATTCAATTCTCTGTTATTCTACTGTATAACGAGAAATTTATTTTTTAGTCGTCATTAATTTTTTGTGTTTATTGCTATTCAAATGTCTAATCATATGAAAATCTCTAAAACATACGTAATTAATACCGCATTCGCAATTTACTGTATTTTCGAGTTTTCTCATATTATATTCTATATTTGCCTTTTCTCTATAATTCTTCTCTTCATCAGAAAAATATTTAATTCTACATAAATCGCAATACATATAATAAATCTTATCCTTTTCATTTTTATAGGTAAAATCATTAAACCCTTTAACCTTATGACATTTAGTACATTCCATAATAATTATGATCTCATTTAATATTAAAATAATAATCAATTTTTTTGCAAAAATAATCACTATATAAGATTATAACAATTATAATTAAAATATATACTAATGAAACTATTAATATTTGGTAGTAGAGGATGGATTGGTAAGCAGTTTTGCGAATATTTAAACGAACAAAATATTTCATATATTGAAAGTAATTGTCGCGCTGATAATGAAAAAGATGTCGAAAAAGAAATAATTGAATATAAACCTACTAATATTATATCATTTATAGGAAGAACTTATGGCGGAACTTTTAATACTATAGATTATCTAGAACAACCGGGAAAATTAGTAGATAATATCCGCGATAATTTATACGCACCTATGATATTGTCAATATTGTGCGAAAGATATGATATACATTATACATATCTTGGAACAGGATGTATATTTGAATATGACGAAAATAATAGAAAAAATAGCGAAGAAGACATACCAAATTTTTTTGGTTCATCATATTCTATAGTTAAAGGATATACCGATAGATTGCAACATATGTATTCAAAAAATACTTTAAACTTGCGTATTCGAATGCCCATAGTTAATTATGACCATGATAGAAATTTCATTACAAAAATTACAAAATACGAATATGTATGTTCAGTACCGAATTCAATGACAGTATTACACGATATGTATCCTGTAATAGTTGATATGATTAGCAAAAATATATCGGGAACTTTTAATATGTGTAATAAGGGCGCCATAACTCACAATGAGGTTTTAGAATTGTATAAAACGCACGTAGATAATAATTTTACTTGGAAGAATTTTTCTATAGAAGAGCAGAACAAGATACTCCTTTCAAAACGCTCTAATATTGAACTATCAACTGACAAATTATATGAATTATATCCTAATATACCTGATATCAAGACTTCAGTAGAAAAATGTATGATATCATACATAAAACTATTATAATATCTCTAATATCTCTAATATCTCTAATATCTTTCATAAAATATATCAAATAAATCTGTTAAATCTTTTATTGTTCCGTCATTAATAAATTCAACATCGTGAGGGATATTTATATATTCTTTTTCAGATATATGATTATCAATATTATTTTTAATAGATGGTCTATTTATTTTAATAATAATTAAAGATTTTACTTTACTAGAATTCTTTAATTTATTGTATTCGTGTAAAAATCGCATATCGCTAATTACATAATTATCCGCGTCGCGAGATATACGAGATAATAAAATATCTGCGAAAAATCCCCTATCTGTATTTGGAATAAGTTCATTAATATTATTCTGCATTATTTCTGTGCCAAAATATTGTAATGCTTTTCGCGGTGTTATTCCCCACCGTTCATCTATAATATCTTTTTCATCTCCATTACTATCTTCTTCATTAATTCCTACTTGAAAATCATTAAAATCAAATAATTCTTTAACCGCTTTTTTCAATGGTTCAGCGAAATAAATCCTTTTATATTTATGCGTAGATACTATATGTTTAGCGAGAATATCCTTTCCGCTCCTTTTAGCACCACATATAGCAATAATATTAGACATCTATATTATTATTATTAAAATCCAAAATCATTTTTTATAATTTAAAAATAAAAATTGATATTTAAGAATTATTTAATTATAATTAACTAACGTAACTAACGCACATTTATCATATAATGTTTTCATCTATCAATTGTTGGGATATTATGGATACCTATTTTTTGAAGGGCGGTTCGCAAGAATCTTCAAATCCACTAGTTAAACACCAAATTGATAGTTATAACAAATTTGTTGATAATACACTCGGACAGATTATCGCAGGATTTAATCCTATTAAAGTTAAATTAACAAATCCGAAGAGCGATTTATCAATCAATGACAATAACTATAAAATTTCCATAAATATTCTTCAACCTAGTATTACCAAACCGAGTTATCAAATGGGAGATGGAACGCATAATATAATGACTCCTTATATCGCAAGAATGAATAATATGTCATATTCTAGTGGTATTTATGTAAATGTTCATATTGTAACGCAATATACAAATGCTAATGGAATGATTGAGAAGTTTGATAAAACCGTTAATAATATTTATATTGGTAGAATCCCTATTATGGTTAGGTCAAAATTATGTGTTTTAAGTCAAATGCAAGGAATTTGCGAAGAAAATAACAGCGAATGTATTTATGATTTTGGAGGATATTTCATTATTAACGGAAATGAAAAAGTTCTAATTTCGCAAGATAGAATTAATGAGAATAAAACTCTCGTATTTCATCCCAATAATAACAGTGAAGGATTATATGCCGAGATTAGGTCTGTGTGTAATTCTTCGTATCTTCCACCAAAAACTACTTGTCTTAATATGAGCGGGAAATTAAATCACATGGGTCGTATTATTCGTATCAATACTTCCTTCCTACGTTCCGAAGTTCCAGTATTTGTAATGTTTCGCGCTCTCGGTATTTTAAGCGATAAAGAGATTATTCATCATATTGTATATGATACTGACAAGGAAGAAAATAAAAGAGTAATTGCCGAATTAATGGCGTGTTGTGAAGATGCCTGTGATATAAAAACACAAGAACAGGCAGAAAGTGTTCTGATTAAAATTATGAATGGTTCTAACAAAAATAATGAGCACTCGGTAAATAAAGCGCTTTTACATAATAATCTACTAAATGATTTCCTTCCTCACGTAGGTAAAAGTTATAGAAGGAAGGCGTTGTATGTCGGTTATATTATTCGCAAGATGATTCGCATATATCTTGGTTATGATACGTATGATAATCGCGATTCATATATTAATAAACGCGTAGATACTCCTGGAGTTTTAATGAGTAATCTATTTCGCCAATGCTATGGCAAATTAACAAAAGAATTAAAGGTTGCTGTTGAGAAAGAACTTAGTATGTGGCGCGGTAATTCAAATACGCCATTGTCAAATATTATTTCGGATATTAGTATTCATAGATTTTTCAAGCAATCTCTGTTAGAATCGTGGATTAAATATTCGTTTTCAACAGGCAATTGGGGTATTAAAAGTATTGGAAGTTTTCAAAATATTAAGCAGGGTGTATCACAAGTTCTTAATCGTATGTCATACGCGAGTACATTGTCGCATATGAGACGTATTAATACCGCGATGGAAAAAAATGGGAAACTTGTACAACCTAGGAAGTTAGATAATTCACAAATCGGAATGATTTGTCCGGCAGAAACTCCAGAAGGTAGTTCTGTCGGATTAGTTAAAAATATGGCATTGAGCACTAACGTATCTATCTCAATGAACAGTTATCATATTAGAAAAGTACTGGAAGAATTGGGTGTTGTTATGTATGACGACACATATAAATCCGGAAATAATGTTGAAAATTCTGAAAAATCAGCATTAAATTTTCTTAAAAATATGGGACATAGTTCAAATGTTTATATCATGGTTAATGGAGATATTATTGGATATTATGATAAACCAATTGAACTCTATAAAACACTAAAGCATTATAAAAGATCTAGTGTTATTCATCCGATGACATCTGTTGTTTGGAATATTCAGAAATCTAATATTATAATTAGCACTGAAGCGGGTCGTATGTATAGACCTTTGTATATTGTAGATTACGACCAGCAATTGAAGAAAAGTGTTTTGAGAATTGAAAAAATCTTAAAAAGAAAAAATATGAAATGGGAAGAATATATTAAGGATAAAAACTTCGATTATTTCATATCTCCAAATGAAACTAGTAATAAGAATGATGAAGATAGTTATTTGGACGAAGAAGGATTCCTAGAATATATGGATTGTGACGAAATTAATACAGCGATGATTGCCACATTTCCTTCTGATTTAGACGAAGGAATTAAAGGAACAGCACTTCCACCGTGTTATACACATTGTGAGATTCACCCGAGTTTAATGAATGGTATTCTCGGCGCCAATATTCCTTTCAGCGACCATAATCAATCGCCTAGAAATTGCTATCAGTGCGCAATGGGCAAGCAAGCGCTTGGTATTTATGCTAGTAATTTTAATAAGCGTATTGATACTATGGGAAATATTTTGAATTATCCGCAAAAATCTCTAGTATATACTAAATTATCAAAATATACGATGGCGCATAAATTGCCATCAGGGGTTAATGCTATTGTGGCAATTATGACTCATACTGGTTTTAACCAGGAAGATAGTATTATGATTAATCAATCTGCTCTAGATAGAGGATTATTTACTAGCACTTATTACAAAGCACTGCGAGATGTTTGTAATAAAAATCATAGTACAGGAGAAGAAGAAATATTTACGAATCCTAATGATAAAACCGAAAAGAAACCTTACTGTTATGATAAGTTAGATGAAAATGGATTTGTTCCTAAAAATACTTATGTAACAGGAAATGATATTATTGTAGGCAAGGTAATGCCTAAAAAATGTAATGGAGAAATATCATATCAGGATAGCAGTTTGACGATGAAAACGAATGATGATGGATATATTGATATGAATTATAATGGAGTAAATAGCGAAGGTTATAAGTTTTGTAAAGTGCGTATTCGTAAAAACAGAAAACCTGAAATTGGTGATAAATGTGCTAGTTGTAGTGCTCAAAAAGGGACAATTGGAATGACATATAAACATCAAGATATGCCGTACACTAAAGACGGAATTGTACCCGATATTATAATGAATCCTCACGCGATTCCATCAAGAATGACTATTGCACAACTCATGGAATGTATTATGGGAAAAGCGGGGTGTCATATTGGTGCTTTCGGAGACTCTACGCCATATAATGATTGTACTGTAGAAGACATCGCCAAAGTATTAGAAATGTCTGGAATGGAAAGATATGGTAATGAAATCATGTATAATGGAAGAACTGGCGAACAAATACGTACAGAAATATTTATCGGTCCTACATATTATCAAAGACTGAAGCATATGGTTACTGACAAAGTACATTGTTTGACTGAAGATCACGAAGTTCTTACTGATAATGGATGGAAATCAATTGCAGATATTAATAAAAGCGATAATGTAGCGATATTGAAAGATGATAAACTGGTATATGAAAAACCAATTGAAATATATAAATATCCCGATTACAAAGGATATATGTATAATATCTCTAACAATATGATTGATTTGGATGTAACAATCGGACACCGAATGTATGTTAAAGATGTTAAAGATTATAAGAATAAGTTTAATCTAATTGAAGCGAGTAAAATACAGGGACGACAAATTAGATATAAGAAAGATTCTTTGTGGAATGAAATTGATTATCAACTTACTATTACAAATAGTAATCAACCTATAAATATGGAGGCGTGGTTGTCATTCTTCGGCAGATGGATTGCGCGGAATGGTATTACGGTTAATAATAATTTATTGATTAATGAATTTGGAAATAATGATAATAGAGATATTGTAGAATATATTAAAACCTTGGATAAATATAAATTTCCTTCGTGGGTTTGGGAATTGAGTACGAATCAATGTCGTATCCTTGTTAAATATATGGTATCTGTTAAAAATGAAGATATTAAAAATAATTTCGAAAATATGTATTGTACATTGTCAGAAACTTTGGCGGATGATATGATGAGATTGTTAATCCATGCGGGATGGAGTGGTATTAAATCGCAATATAATAAATATTGGAAAATTACTATTATTAAAAATAAGAATAAACCAATTATTAATAATCCCAATGATAAATCCAATAAAGAGAATATCTATTATTATCAAGGGTCTGTATATTGCTTGAGTGTATCTACTGAAATATTTATGGTAAGAAGAAATGGTAAATCAGTATGGACTGGTAATTCGCGCGGTTCTAATGGTCCAATTGTTATGCTAACAAGACAACCCAGCGAAGGTCGTGCGCGTTCTGGCGGTCTTCGTTTGGGAGAAATGGAAAGAGATTGCTTTATCGCACACGGCACATCCAACTTCTTGGCCGAAAGAATGCTACACGTATCGGATAATTACCGCATATTTATCTGTAAAAAATGTGGTATGCATGCGAATGTAAATACTGACAAAAATATTTATAGTTGTAAATACTGTAAAAATAACACAGATATAGCACAAGTAAGAATGCCCTACGCATTCAAACTGCTAAATCAAGAACTTTACACTATGAATATTATGATGAGATATATTTGTAATTAATAGATACATTTGTAATTAGAACATACATTTCATAATTAGTAGAATTAGATTATGAAGTATCAACTATAATTAAATAATAACCAATAAAAATTATTTTTTCAATGTAATAAATAACTTCTAATATCATGAAAAATATATGAAAATATTTATATAAACATTTAATATATAAATTTATTAAAGAATGGGTGATAATCATAAATTATATAAAGTTCTAGATATTGGCAGAAATGCTACTGAAGATGAAATAAAAAGCGCTTACAAAAAAAAGGCTATGCAATATCATCCAGATAAGAATAAAGGAAATCAAGAATGTGCTGATAAATTTAAAGAAATTTCGAATGCCTATAATATTTTAGGAGATAAGGATAAAAAAGAAAAATACGACGCTTGTGGAGATAATAATTATAACGAAGGTTCTTCTGATAATGTTAGAAGTCATCAAGATATTTTTGAAGCATTTTTTAGAGGACACGAACATGGATTCGCAGAAAATATATTTGGATTTGGAGCAGGTGGTGCCGGAAGAAGAAATGGACAGCCGCAAAAAGCGGGTTCTATTGAAAGTGTATTTAATTTAACACTCGATGATATATATGAAGGTGTTAGAAAAGATTTAAATATTAAGTTGAAAAAATACTGTACTAGTTGTAATATAGAATGTCCCGATTGCGACGGCAAAGGAATTATACAACGTATTCAGCATATGGGTATTATGCAAACAGTATTTCAATCGCAATGTAATAAATGTGGCGGTGAAGGAATAATAATTAAAGGCAAATCGAGTTGTAATTTATGTAGTGGAAAAGGATTTTATAGTAAGGATGTAAAAGCGACTCTAATTATACCAAAAGGGATTAACGAATCTTATAGAACGGCATTTCCGGAGTTAGGCGAACAACCGAAAACCGATAATATTAAACCGGGTGATTTAATAATTAGTGTTAAAATAGAGGAACATAAACACTTTAAAAAAAATGGTAACGACCTTCATTATAAGACAAATATATCTTTTATAAATTCTATAGTAGGAGAAGTGATAACCATACCATATTTTAAAGAGACTATAGAGTTAAATACTAAAATATTAGGTGTTATATCAAATGGTAAAAAATATTTAATTGAAGGTAAGGGTTTGCCTATATTAAATACTGATAAGAAAGGTAATATGTTTATAGAGTTTAATATAGTTTATCCTAAAATTAAAAATTCGGATAAATTGGACGAATTAAAGAAACTACTAGAAGAAACATTTATATAATATTACATAATGACAGTATTCTTTTTATTATCTATTGAATATAAAATATTGTAAATTGCTGCTAAATTAACAGAATTTTTATCATATCCGCCATATTTAATAAATTTCAAAAGTTCATAAGCCTCTTTATCATTACTTACAATCTTATTATCATATCTTGTAATAATAAATACATATTCTTTAGGATTTGTTATGACATTTTTATTTATATAAAAGGTTTTATTAGAACTATCTGTATATTCTACGTATTTATAATTTTCTGTCGATAAATCGTAATATACAAAGGCTGATGTTAAATTATTTTCATTTTCGGGTTTATCATTTAAACTAAAAGTAATATCACTGATATTTATATTTTCTCCAAAAACAATATTCGTATTCTTGCTTACAAAATCATATTGGAAATAAAAACTAAAATTTGATAATGTATCGTCGGTTTTATTTTTATTAACTATATAAATATTATAGCGATAAGGATAATCTAATTTATCATTAATAATTGCTGAATCTTCTATTTCCTTACATCTTTTAATATTGCTCGCCTCTCTATATATTACATCATAATATATTACAATTAGTATAAAAATTACGAGCGCTATAAATATGAAAATAATTGCGTGTTGATAAAAAGACATATTATATGTATTATTAGAAACATTAGACAAACTGTATAATATATAATACGAATATGCCTCGAAATTTGAAATATATACATGTATAATTTTTAAGATTTCGTCATAACTACTATTTTGCTGAATATCCATTTAATTTACATTAATATAATAATTTTGTTATATTAACAACTTATTACGATTATTTTTAGCATATATTATATCATTTATTACATTCATGTTATAAAATTCGTTATTAGAATAATTTTTAGTAAATTTAATTAATTCCTCCGATGTTTTATCATAAGGAATTTTTTTATTATATTCATCTACTAACAAATATTTATAAGTTTCAGTGTTAATAATATCTGGGTCTATATTTTCTATCTTTTCGCTTTTCATTGTTTTTAGATTTAAATAGAAAAATGCGTTGTCTTTTATTGAATTATCGCGTAATTTTTCTAGTTCCCTTATTTTTCCTTCTAGACTTACCATTTCTTCTTGCTTATTTGTTTTTTCAGCACCATTTGACATATGCTTCAATTCTTTATTAATTTGTTCTAAATCATAATTATGAGTTTTTAATAGAGATACATAATCCGGTTTTTTAAATGATTCCGTGCCATCTTCGTAGGTTCCTTTATCCGTGCCAAAATCAATGGTAGTTTTGTTTTTAATAAAATCGTAGATTATTTTTAATACATAGTGAGAAGTAGATGTATTAATTAAATCATTATTCATAACTATAATATTATAAACGAAAGGATTTTTCTTTTTGTTATTGTCTTCAATTATATTTATTAATGTACCACATTTAGATAATTTTTTGGAATCTGTATAAATATTATCCCAATATAATACAATTGATAATATAGAAATTATAGATATATAGATAAAACTAAAGATTACTTCGGTATAATTGGCGGATGTATTATTATATATCTTTTCTAGTTGATAATTAAAAGAATAATAGAATAATATTATAAACTGAAGTTTTTCTATATTAAAATATATTATTCCAAAGATAATTAACATGAAAATTACTAAAACCAATAGTTTTAATAATGTTATTATTGAAGTAGCGTTAATAATATATATTATAATAAATAATAAAAAACCTATATATAATTTGGTACTAGAACTAAATATTTCATTATCCAATGTAAAAACATTAAAATAATACAAGAGTATTAAAAATACAATTAATGATATTTTGATAATTATTTCATAATCAATTATTATACTTAATATATCATTCTTTAATTCGCCTCTATATATTTCACTATTCTCTGCATAATTATTAAAATATATTTCTCTTTTTTGGTTATAATTATCTCCCATTTATTCTATAATAATATTTTATAATTATAATATATCTAGATATATCTAAATAAAAGATATCTACAAATTAATAGCGCTTTCTATAGACTTCGTCATTGTTATGTTTTGTTTTGCGATACTGGCGGTTATTTGTTCATCTTTTGATGTAGGTATTACTAGATTTTTTAAAATATTAGCATCTTTAGTGTGTTCTTTCGCCTTTGTAACATCTATTAAATAGTTATTTTTATCATTATAATGTTTTTTCGCTTTATCGTAATGATTTTTTTGTAATTCAGTAATATATTTATATTTATTCATTAAATTTTGAAACATTAATTGCATATTAGCATTTTGAAATCCTTCAAAATTTTGAAACGACTCTTTTTTCCTAAAGAAACTTAAAAAAATGCTAAATAGCGCTTGTATATTTTTAAATGCGAATGATGTAAAGGTAGTTTTACCCATAATTACATTAAAAGTATCCATCAATTCTGTAAAAGGCGAAATATACGCCGCCCAACTAATTAAGAAGATACCTTTTATTATAATCCATATTATAAATAATACTAATATAAGCGCTGTTAAAACGCCAAAAACTATACCGTAAAAAGACATCAGGCCAGGAGAAGATATTATATCTAATAATATATTAGGTCCGTAAAATATCGGCGAACCATATCCTATAGTATCGTATATTACTGTACTAAACGGCGTTAGATGAAAAATGGCAAAAAGATTTACAATAATAAATCTATATAATATAATAAATAGGCAAAAGAACCATATATATATCATAATTGATATAAATGTTAGAGAAACCTTTATAATTTCTACTTTCGATTTTGAAGAAAAATACTTGTTTATATAATTTCTTAATATGTTATTACTCATATTTATTCTATTGTGATATTTTTAATATGTAATATATATGAATAATACTCTTTTTTTTTATCCTTATTGGTATGATATATAAGGATAATATTGTTTAACAATTCTTCTAACCGATTATATTTTTTTTCAATAATTAAAGGATTCAATATCGTATTAACTTGCTCATTTATATCATATAATTTGTTTTTGTAATATAATTCTATTATATTATCTTCAATATAATCAAAGTCATTATTAATATCATTGTTAATATCATTATTTTTCTTAAATAATTCTATATATTCGTGCAAATCATATAAGAAGCACATTAAAGGAATAAAGATTAATACGCGTATGCTTGACAAAAACTATCAATTTTTTAAACAGTGTATATAAAAATGTATCATATTTATTATTATATAAAAATTGATTTATATTATATAACATATACCATAATAAAGATGAGCGCAAATATCGTTAAGAAATTGTGTATTAATTCTTCTAAAAATTATTATACGGGAACTGAACTATCTCCTCTTCATTTTGGATTGTCTGCTGAAGGATATGATGTTAATTCAATTATGGAAGGATACGATAAAGAGTTGTGGATAGTTGATATCAAAAATAATAAAAAGATTTGGGTTAAAAATGAATATCTGTCTAAAATTACCCACGAAGAACCAGTTATTAAAAGTATATTGTCTTCATATAAGAATGGCGAAAATATTGGAGAAATCGAAGAATTAAATCTGAAGGGAAATATTTGTAAATTTAAGACTCCTAATGTCGCAAATAAAACTGACGGTGCTAATGATAATATAGTAAATGATGTAAATGACAAAGACGATTTGGAAAGAATCGAAGAATGCTGTGATAATTATGGCGGGGATGTTGATGACAATGTTAAAATCGATAATGAAAATAAAAAAGCGAAAAAGGATAATGTAAGTGATAAGAAACCGACAGATTATAATATATTTGTAAAGTTTCGCCTAAATGAACTTAAAGAGGTAAGTAAAAATAAGAAGGACAATTTTGAGAATGTAAAAGTTGAGTGGCGCGAACTAAAGAAAAATAAGGGTCAATTGAAAATCATTATGGATAAGGCAAAATTATGGTTAAATGAAGATAAAAAATAATATAAAAATTGATTTATTATTTAAATAAATAAGAATAATATAAAGTATATGAATATTATTAAATTAAGCAAAAATAATAATATTGTACTAATTGATTGTAGTTATTATATTTTTCATAGATATTTTGCTACTATGAGGTGGTATAAATTTCAAAAGAATTTTCCGGAAATTAATATTGACGACATTATAGAAAACGAAAATTTTATTAACGCTTTTTATAAGCATATTAACAATGATATGAAGAAGATATGTAAAATGTGGAAAACTACTACAAATAATATTATTTTGTGTTATGATTGTCTGCGTAGTGATATTTGGAGAAACGATATATATGATAAATACAAGGCGACAAGAAGTCAGAAAAACAATTTTAATAAAAATATATTTAGTATATTTAATGAATATGTTAATAAGAAATTAGAATTGAAGAGTATGTATTCCGACAGATTGGAAGGAGATGATATTGTATATTTGACACATAAATATTTGAAAAACAAGGTATCTTCTAAAATTGTTATTATTACTAATGATAATGATTTTCTTCAGTTGGTAGATAAGAATGTTCTAGTAATTAATATGCAGTTTAAAGAACTAAAAAAGAGAGGACATGATGACGCACATGTCGATTTAAATTTTAAAGCAATTTACGGGGACAAAAGCGATAATATACCTAAAATTGGCACTGGTATTACAAAGGAAAAGGCGATTGCTCTCGCAAAACTTTCTAAAAATGAATTAAATAAATATCTTGTTGATAATAACTTGGTAGATAATTTTGAATTTAATATGAATCTAATATCATTTGATAAAATACCACAGAAATACATTGATATTTATAATAATAATAATAAGATTATCCTAGAGTAAGTATGGTTGTGCGACAGTGTGCAATAATTTTCTATAGATTTAATGGTGGTATATCTCAAGCAATTATTTTTTATTTTTATATTATATAATTATGATTGTATATAAATTAGTAAAGGATTTAAATGAACACGAGATATTTAGATGTATTAGATTAATAAATGCTAATTTTAAAAAAAACAGATTCTATACATATACTAGTGTTATATATTATATAATAGGAAGTGATATTATAGGGTTTTTGGGTATTAGTGATAATTATCTGAATCAAATATGTGTAAATATTAATTATAGGAATCGCGGAATAGCCTCTAAAATGATTAGTCGGGCGAAGGAGGAATTAGGTACCGAACCTATATATCTATTTGTAGATAAGAACAAATCTACAACAGATTATCTAGTTAATTTTTATAAAAAATACGAGTTTGTCATAGATTTTGAAAATGATATTGAATATAAAATGATATATAAAAATTGATTAATAAGTATATAATACTTACACAATACACATATACTAATGGAGAGAATCGAAGAAGAGCAAGATATTGATGTATATATCGATGGTTCTTGTATTAATAATGGAAAGATTAATGCTAAAGCGGGATATGGTGTATTTTTTGAAACTGGCGATGTCCGCAATGAATCTAATGTAGTTCAAGGAAAACAAACAAATAACACAGGCGAATTAACTGCGATGATTAGGGCTCTAGAAATATTGAAGAAAGAAATTGAAGATAAGAGAATTATCAATATCTATACGGATTCAGAGTATGTTATGAAATGCTCGGGTTCTTATGGAGAGAGGCTTGCGAATAATGATTGGAAAACAAAGGAGGACAAAATACCACCTAATTTAAAACTACTTCAAAAAATACACGAACTATATCACGCGAATAAGAAATATATCAAGATACATCATATCAAAGCACACACTAATCTATCCGATAAACATTCTATCGGAAATAGTCAGGCAGATAGATTAGCGAATATTGCGGTTAATCCTAATTATGAGGAGCAATGTAATGAAACAGAGAATCATGGATTTAAAAATCTATCACTTAAAAGCGCAAAAAACTTCATCAATGTATCTTATAGTTATAAAGATGCTGTAAAAAAATTAGGATGTAAATGGGATATGAATAAGAAAAAATGGTATTACGAAGACAATATTAGCGAGGAAAACATCAAATCTATTAAAGACATTGAAAACCTTAGTTTATCTACAGAAAAAGAAAAGCCCATTAGGAGCAATACAGGCGAATCGTCAGAGAGTAATAAAGTATATATTAAAGTCGCGTTCAAAAATAAAGATGCTGTTAAAAAGCACGGATGTAAATGGGATCCAGATAAAAAATCGTGGTATTATTTTGCTGATGCTGATAAAAATAAAATAGATGAAATTATGAAACTAATCTAAAATGATGCGGGAAGTGCTATTTATTATATGATTATTTATGGGGGATACATAGAAATTATATATTTTATATAATTGATATTAATTAATGGGAGGATTGGACTACATTCCCATAGGTGTGTTTTAAGGAATGTTTGGATATTATAATTTACCGGATACATATGAAAGAGTCCCGAATAAATATCTGTCATATATTTTTTATATTTATGATTGACGAGATGAATGCTATCTTTAGGGAGAACAATTAGCAACTGGATGTTAGGGTCAAGAAAGTTATTGTTGGCATTAATAATGGGTGCTTCATGAGCGATTGAATGATTACTAATATCTTTCAAAGTTGGTGGATAATTATATGGATAATACCATTCGCAATCGATGCTATATCCTTTGTAATATTGATATACCCAATAGATGCCCTTGATATAATTGGAACACGAATTATAAATTACTGATGAATCGATAGTAATATTATTTTCAAATATCATATTGTAATAATTTTTGTGCCATCTGGTATTGTCGTTATATATTTTATAGCACAAATCGTCTTTGTTTTTTAAAGCGTAATTATCGCTGGGAAGAGTAGAATTATTAAATATTTTTTTATTGATATATTTTTCACAAATAATAAATATATCCTTATCTTCTGTTAAAGATAATTGTTTGAAAATGTATTTTAGACATTCGTAATTAATACTATTGTCGCTCACAAGTAATCCATATTCTTCAGTCGCTTTCCTCGCAATTGAAATAATTTTATCTGCGCCATCTACCTTAATATCTACAGTAAGCAAATGTGGAACAAAATCATTACCCAATATTGAACATAGTGTACAATATGATTCTACAATATCATTTTCGGCATAAAGTTCTTTATTAAGATTCCATAAAAACTTTAATTCTTTTAGAATCGCCGAACGCAAATTATTAATATTCAAATAATTATATACTATTTCATTTGTTGTTTTATCAATAGTTTCGCGCATTAAATGGATGTTTTTAATATGAGACATAAGAGATAGAATGATTAAATCGGCATCTAGTCCATTAATAATAATATTTTCTGAATTATCTTCAATTAACATTTTAATTTTTTTGAATATTTTATGCTCGCCCTCACCCGATTCATTACTTCCGCTATAAATAATTTCTATATTATGTGTCGAATATCTAATCTTATTATTCATATATACATTTAACTTTTTCATAAAAGATGTTCCAGGCGTAATAGCATTTGTGTCCCACACTGGTTTATTAATATAGTCCTTGTCCAATTTATTTCTATAAATATTTAGATATCTGCGTTTTCTCTGCTGGATAATTTTAGCAGTTGGCGCTACGCCATCGGCGCATATAACATATTTTGTTGCCTTATAAATATCAATATATTCTTCTACTTTTTTCCAAATACCTTCTAAAATCAATTCGTCGATTTCTGATTCCTCTAAAGAATCTGTGGTTTTATCTTTAAGAATCTTTTGAGCAACTGTATGAATTATACCGTTAAAATCAATACAATAAATATCTGTTTTTACTGGTTTATTATTATCTAAAATATTTTGATATTTTTTTGTCAACGAATAAAAATAATAAGGAATACCCATAATAATTTATTATGTATATATTCTATTGTATTTATATGATTATCATTTTTTATTTTTCTTTATATGATAATAGAATATATAAATAAAATAATGAGAACTCGTACTATAAATATAAATGACATATTTTTTGGGTCTGAACAATCAAAATATGCGGGGATAGCGTTATTTATGACTATTTTAATATTATGTATGATAATATTATTTAGCAGCAGCAGAATACCTATAGGCGATAGATTTATCTTTGTATTATTTATATTGATAATATCTGTGCCTTCTATATTAATGTCATTGTTTGAATTAACTTGTATAGTTACTGGCGGTAATTCTACGACTAGATGGTGGTGCTGGTTATTAGCATGGGTATTATCCGTTATCATAATTATATATTGCGTTATGATAATAATATCTATGTTAATATCAATGTCGGAATATGATATGGCGAATGACAGATTAGATTATGCTATTGATAAAAATAAAATGAATAAGGAAGATGCTGATATCTATGCTAAAAAATTAATTAAACAACACGAAATGAATAAATCGCAAGAAAATCAACGCGAAAACGTAGTTTATCACACTCCTATAATATCCAACAAACCTCCTCATGATTCTCATGATTCTCGCGGACCTGACATACATCTACCACCTCCTCCTCAACATTATCAACTTCCTAATCATGATATGAATGCGTCATTACATGGCGCTGAATCTCAACCTCCTCATTATAAAGAACCTAAAGTTAAGGAAATGAATAATATGCCCTATCCTAAAATATCATCAGATGTAGAAAGTGATGATATGTATATGACTTATCCTCCTTCGGATAATATGCAAAAACCTACAGTTTCGCACCCTGTTAAATCTATCACTCAATCTTCTCCGGCGAATAATTTAACTTCTTTCAATGGTTATGACAATTCCGATAATTATTCATCTTATTAAATTACTTAATATTATTTTTATGATATAATAAATACATTTAAGAAATGTTTAATATTATATATTAATGTTATTAATTATATATTAATGAAAAAAAAATATGATGAGACTAATAAGAAAAATAGTTATTTTCGCCCACAATGTTGTCGCAATTGTGGATTAAATGGACATTTATATAAGGATTGTCCGCATCCTATAATGAGTTTTGGAATTATATGTTATAAAATTATTAATAATGAAATTAAATATATTATGATTCAGCGCAAGGATAGTTTATCATTTATGGAGTTTGTAAGAGGCAAATATAACATAGAAGATGATAAGTATATAATAAAATTAATTGAATATATGACGGATTCGGAGAAAAAACTATTACTGACAAATAGTTTTGAACAAATATGGAATTATACTTGGTGTCAAATAAATCAGGGGACATTTAAACATACAAAGGAATACATAGATTCAAAAAATAAGTTTGAAATTATTATGAATGATAGTAATATTAAGAATTTATTATCTATTAAAAATGTTAATAATAATAATGAATCTGAACAAGAATGGGGATTTCCTAAAGGAAGAAAGAAATTGAAGGAGTCGGATATTGATTGTGCCGTAAGAGAATTTTGCGAAGAAACGCAGTTAGATAAAAATGATATAGAAATAAATAAAAATATAATTCCATTTCAAGAAATATTTTTTGGCACAAATAACATATTATATAAACATGTATATTATATAGCAAAAATTGTTAATGATGATGCCGAAATACAATTAGATAATACATGTATAGAACAGATTAGAGAAATAAGATCGTTAAAATGGTTTAGTAATGAAGAAGTATTAAATCATATTAAAAATCATAATACTGAAAGGATTAAGATATTCAAAAAAGCCCATAGCGTAATAAATAATAATAAATCTTTAATGTAAATAGATAATGATTAAAATGAAAAGTTGTCCTGAAGGCAAAGTTCTAAATCCAAAAACGGGCCGTTGTATTAAGAAAGAAAATCTTGAAAAGCAAAATAAGGCTACTGTTCCCGCGATAAAAGAATGCCCTGAAGGCAAAGTTCTAAATCCAAAAACGGGCCGTTGTATTAAGAAAGAAAATCTTGAAAAGGCAGCCAAGGCAATAAAACCAGCCAAGACAGCCAATAAGACGAAGATGCCTATAAAATCTAATAAGTCATCTTCGTCGTCTTCAAAGAAATATAGTAAAGGTTCTGATATAGATTTATATTATCCTGACATGGATGATAGTGATTTTGGTAAGAAAATAGCAAGAAATAAGGAGTTTTCAATACATAAGATAAATAAGTTTCCTATTATAAGAACTATAGAAGATTTTAATAAAGTCTCAAATGAATTATGTGGTAAATATGAAATTTCATTATATCAACATTTCATAAGTCAATATATGTCTTATAGAACACCATATAGAAGTATCATGTTATATTATGGCGTTGGAGTAGGAAAAACATGTACTGCTATTACATTAACAGAATCATTATTATCAACAAAAATAATGGATACTACAGAACCTCATATATGGGTAATAATGCCACAAGCATTAGAAGATAATTTTAATAAAGAAATATTTAACTACGATTTTAAAACATTTAAGGAATTATTAAATCAATGTACTGGAGATAATTATGTTAAATTATTAAATATATATGAAACTGAATTTAATAAAGAAAAGGATAAAAAGGATAATCATAATAATATTAAAAATTTATTAAAAAGAAGATATGAGATATTTACATATGATAGTTTTATGAAACGTATTAATGAAAAATACAAGGATAATATTGTTGAAAATAAGATTATAATTATAGATGAAGCGCATAATATCAGAAGTACAAATAATAAGGAGAAGGGTACTTATACTATACTAAAAAAAATATTAGAAAATGGAAAAAATAATAGATTGGTTTTATTGTCTGCAACCCCTATGTATAATGAACCTAGGGATATATTAGACCTTTTTAATTTAATGTTAATAAATGATAAGCGCAATAATATCCTAACTGAAAATCACAAGATATTTAACAACAATAATAAATTGAAATTTGATGATAAAACAAAAAATTTAATAAAAAAATTATCGTCAAATTATATTTCTTATTTAAAGGGCAAGAATCCTTTTACATTTGCTTTAAAATTAAAGGCGTCTTCAAATACTGATATAAAAATATTGGAAAATGAACCTACAAAAGACCCTTCTAATAAACCGATACCTTCTAAAGAATTAGATTGGTTAAAATATATAAATGATGATATTGTAATTTCAAAATTAGGAATATTTCAGAAGAATAAAATAGATAAGTTGAAAAATGTGTTAAACAAAATAAATTATAATAATGTTGAGGAAAATGACGAAAATGAGGAAAACGACGATTTTGAAGAAAAATCGCAAAGCGCCCAAGGCGTAAAAAATCAAAATATGAAATTATTACAACCTATGAACATCGTATATGATACTGATATAGGTAAAATTGGTTTTAATACGTTTTTTAGAAATGTTGAAGGTGGCGCGAGTATATCTGTAAAATATGCCGAAAAATATCAGAACGCATTATATCCGACCGAAGAATATTTAGGAAAATATTCTGGTAAATTTCTAAATATTTGTAATATAATTAGAAAATCAGAAGGAATTGTTGTTATATATTCGCGATTTGCGTGGGCCGGTATAATACCCCTAGCAATTTGCTTGGAACATTTAGGTTATACCCGCGAAGGTACAAACAATATATTGAAAAACCCTGATATAGTAAAAGATAAACCTAAATATAAAGATGTTAGTAATCCGAAATACTGTATATTAACTAGTGATAAAAAAGAAATAATGGGTTCTACAACTATTAATAATTTGATAAAGAAAATTAATGATGAAAAAAATATTAATGGCAAAGATATAAAGGTAATCTTAATAACACAAGTTGCCAGCGAAGGTTTGAGTTTTTATAATTCTCGCGAAATTCACTTAATAGAACCATGGTATCATTTTAATAGACCCGAACAAATCATTGGGCGCGGAATTCGTAATTGTAGGCATCAAAAATTGCCTTTTGAAAAACGTAATGTCACTGTATTTATGCACGCCAGTGTAAATGATGATAAAGAAACAAAAGATACAGAATCGATAGATATACACGCTTTGAGAATATCAACGCGAAAATATATAGAAAGTAAGGAGATTGACAAAATAATATCTAGTAATTCTCTGGATTGCTCTTTAATGAAAAATCTCAATTATTTTCCTAAAAATATATTTGAAATGGAAAAAGTAGATATTTTAACATCTCAAGGAAATAGAATAAAATATGAGTTGGGAGATAATATAGACCTAGAACCTTCGTGTGGTTATGATACAGATACTTTAGATGATTCGGGATATAGAAGCGATGTCTATAAACATCTTTTAAAAAGAACTAAAAATATTATTAGAAATAAATTAATTAAATTAATAGATAATAATATATATTATATTTCATATCAAGATTTAATAAAGGATATTGACGCCGACGAAGATATATTAATATATGCTATAAATAAATCAATACGACCAAATGTATTGATTGATAATTATTATATAGAACATCATAATAATGGTATTAAGATAAATCTTATTAATGAAATCGACAGAATAGATGGAGTTGATAAAATTAAAATAAAGATTAATGATGATTATATAAAACAAGGTGTTGATAATGATTTTAAGGAAAATGCTAATGATAATATAGATAGCGTATTAAAAATAATAGATTTTAAGTATGATAATATAATTAAAGATACTATATCTATTTATCTAACTTTAAATGATAAGCAATTTAAATATTTAGTCGAATATATTATAACTAATTATAGTGAATTAAAAGAGAAAAATATATTACACGCGGTTAAATGTTTAGATTCGCAAGGAGTGCTTATTAGAAATAATGAACTACCCTCTTATAATAAGAATAATAATCAAAATTACATAGGATATATTAATATCTATAATATAGAAAATAAGGGCAACGATGATATTAAGAATCTTGATATATCATTATATAATTATAAAGAGAAGAAATGGGTAGAAACGCTAACTATTACAGAACAGAAAGAGTTCGCTAAAAGTCGCAATGGTAAAATAAAAGAGATACCTGAAAATATGGAATTAGAAGATACTCCTTGGGGTATTATAGAGCCTCAATATTTTAAGAAAGAAGGTCTAGTTAAAAATAATTTTAAAATTTTTTCAACAGATGCTGTCGTCGGCAAAGGTAAAAAGATTGGGCGCGTTTGTTCTTTCTACAATAAAAAAGAGCATCATACTTTTATTAAACAGTTGGAAAAAGGCAAAGTATCTCCTAAAAACTTCAAAGATATTAAAGATTTACTATGTAAGCATATCGCGTATAAATTAATGGAAAATAAAAAACTAATTTTATTACCATTATATAAACCAACAAAGATATAAATTGTATTATGATATCATAATAATACCATTATTTTTATTATAAATAATATTATTATTATTATATACAACACATTTATCAAATAAGAATGATATAAATAATGCCGTCGATTTATTAAATCTATCATTAGCAATACCCGACATTATTTCAGCACTCTTTGTCATACCAAAAACTTTAGCAAATTCTTTCGATGATATAAAATTAATTATTTTATCTCTTACATCATCTCTAAATGTATCATATGATAACGATTCTTCTAAAATAATTTTCATAGGACCAACCTTCTTATCTTTGGTATTTTTAGAAACTCTTGAAACTTTAGTATCTCTTGGTTTAATAGTATTAACTCTATGATCCACTACAGCACGCATCTTATCTACAGGGATATTAGCAATATCTAATTCTACAGGGGCAACACAATTTCTATCTTCGAGGATAGAATTGCGGGACTTGCCTACAGGGATATTAGACTGATTAATATCTACAGGGATAATAGCGTGAACTCTGTCAGAAGGAATAGTAGTATTAACTAATTCAACCTTAATCCTATTATTAGGAACAGGGATAACTTTAAGAACTCTAGAATCTATATTACAATTTTTTTGAATCTTTTCTTGTTCTGGAATGTATTGACAATACTTTTCATACAATACAGGGGTATGACTCTTCCATATAATATTATTTTCTTTAGACTCTGGTAATTTACTTTTTAGAAGGTTAATCATACCTTAATATATGACGTTATTTATATATCAATTTTTATTTATTTAATGACATTTTATATCTTTTTTATGTTGGTAATGTTGTCATGTTATTACGTATTCTTCATATTTTAATTCATTCTCTAATATATTTATAGGGGCAATAGTATGTTTCATGAATTTTTTTTTAAGTAAATAGAATTTCATACTTGAAGAAAATTTTTGTCTTATATTATTATCTACAGTATCATGTTCTACTATCTTGCTATTATTATCTGTTTCCTTAATACTAATAGTTTCATTAAGCAGATTTTTCATTAATTCATATTTAGTTATTTCATTTTGTGATTTAATACAAAATAATATATAATCATTAAGTTTTTTTAAAGTTTCTTCATTTAACCAATTTAAATTAATAAAAACACCATTGTTATTTTTAGTATAATTTTCTCCCGTTTCTAATATTATCTTAAATAATTCTATAATTTCAACATTTGTTAATTTATTGACACTGGTTTGTATATTTTTACACAATTCTTTTTTATTCATTATATATAAATAAGTATGTATACTATTTATATATAAATAAATATGTATATATTATTTAATCAAAGTCAGAATAATAAGCAGTGTCATTGGATTCACTAAACTGTTCATCGTCTAATTCTTCTAATTCGTCTTCT
>SXGQ01203668.1_pt1 | contig 26663 bp, 27 predicted proteins | sample 3178371 | NCBI WGS metagenome assembly SXGQ01 (sample SAMN11356859, study PRJNA531348) | freshwater metagenome | isolation source: freshwater sample F1-20 | place: China: Fuxian Lake, Yuxi | collected 2017-12-25 | reverse complement strand
CGGTGCCGGGGCCGACCATGATGACCGGGACGTTGTCGTCCGCCGGCAGGCCGAAGTGCGACTCCGCGACGAAGACCGGGAGGTCGGGCTCGTTCATCCGGGCACGGTCGGCGAGGTAGCTGGAGCAGACGCCTTCACGTGAGCGGCCGTTGGTCTCGTAACGGACGACGGCCACGGTGAGGTGGATCTCCTGCGGATACTTCGACGGCGCGGACGAGATCGAATACAGGCGCGGCATCAGCTTGCGCATGAGTTCGATGACTTCCTGCGCGGACGGACGGGCGGAGGGATTCTCCAAGAAGAGATCGAGGAATTCGCGTTGTTCCATCCAGGCCTTCTTCTTCTCCGGGTCGGTTTCGCCGATAGCGGCGGCGAGACGGGCCTTGTCGGCGGCGTCCGTCGCGCGGTCGTGGAGGAGCTGGGCGAACTTGTAGGTCGGTCCGTTGAGGGCGAGGCGGGTCGAGAGCGCCTGACGGAGCGAGACCGGAGCCGGGTCCTTCGGGATGGTCACGTGCTCGTCGCCCGTGAAGCCGGCGGCCTGCAGCAAGGCGGTCACGGCCTTCGGGTTGTTAATCGGGAAGACCCCGAGGCTGTCGCCGCACTTGTAGGTGAGACCGCTGCCGGCGAGGGAGACCGAGAAGTGCTGGGTGTCCTTCTGGCTGGCCGGGGAGCTGAGGCGACGGCGGTCGACCAGGCGGGCCGGGAACGGGTTGTTCTTGTCGAAGGGCGCGGACATGAAAGTACCCCGCAGGATGCCTAGCGGGGCGCTGATGCAAACCTCTTTTGAGGCGGGCTTACTTCCAGACCTTGATCCAATCGATGTCGACGTCGTCCGGGAGGGTCTTGAGCACCAACCTCGGGCGATCCTCCTCCAGGATGCGGTGGGTCAACGTCACGTTCATCGGGCGGGTGAATTCCTTGCGCTCGAGCTTGTGGACGACCTTGCCATCGATGTACCAGGTGAAAGCCTTGTCGGTCCAGAGGATGCCGTAAGTGTGGAACTTCTTGGAGGCGTCGCCGGATTTCATCGGCGGCAGGGCCTTGTCCGGACGGAAATCCTGAGTGCCCGACTCGACCGTCGCGCGCGCCCAAGGGTTGACGCGCTCCTTGCCCGTGGAATGGAAGGAGACGCTGATGCTGGGCGTCGTCTTCTCGTCGTCGCTGGCGACCCGGAAGACGCCGGTGTGCCCGTCGGACGCGTTCATGCGCATCGACGCCGCGAAGTAGCCGTATTGCTGGCTGAACTTGCCTCGCGTGCTGACCGAGTTGCTTTGGATCATGTCGACGCCCGTCTTGAGGCCGATGCGCAGGGCGCCCTCCTTGCCGAACTTGACGAAGGAGATCACGTCACGCGAGCCCACGACGGACCACTTGGTCTCGTCAAGTTTGTCGCCGTTGAAGTCGTCGGAGAAGACGAGCGACTTGCCGAGCGAGGGATCGGCGGCGAGGACCGTCGAAACGGCCAGCCAGAGGACGAAGAAGGACCGCATGAGTTTACTTCCAGACCTTGACCCAGTCGATGTCGACGTCGTCGGGCAGGGTCTTGAGCACCAACCTCGGGCGGTCCTCCTCGTCGATCCGATGGACCAAGGCCAGCGACATGGGCCGGACGAAGTCCTTGCGCTCCAGTTTATGGACGGCCTTGCCATCCATGTACCAGGTGAAACCCTTGTCCGTCCAAAGGATGCCGTAAGTGTGGAACTTCTTGGATATGTCCGTGAACTTGCCGACCGCCTTTTCAGGCCGGAAATCCTGCGACCCGGACTCCAGGTTGGCGCGGGCCCAGGGGCTGACGCGCTCCTTGCCCGTGCCATGGAAGGAGGTGGTGATGCTGGGCGGGGTCTTCTCGTCCTCGGAGGTGATGCGAAAAGCGCCGGCATGCCCGTCGCCGGCATGAAACCGCATGGAGGCCTCGAAATAGCCGAACTGCTGGCTGAATTTCCCGCGCGTCGTGATCGTGTTGTTCTGGATCATGTTGACGTCCGTCTTGAGGCCGATGCGCAAGACGCCCCCCTTGCCGGTCTTCACGAAAGCGAACACGTCCCTGGAGCCGAGGACCGTCCACTTCGTGTCGTCGAGATTGTCGCCGTTGAACTCGTCGGAGAAGGCGAGCTTCTTGCCGAGCGAAGGGTCGGCGGCGAAAGCCGTCGACAGGGCGAACGAGAGGACGAGGAGGAGGCGCATGAGATTCATTTCCAGATCTTGACCCAGTCGACGTCCATGTCGTCAGGGAGCTGCTTGAGCACGAGCTTGGGACGTTCCCACTCGCCGACCCGGTGCGTGAGGTTGAAATACATCGGGGCGGCGATGGGCGTGCGGTCGACCTTATGGATCTGCTTGCCGTTCACGTACCAAGTGAAGCCCTTCTCGGTCCAGAGCAGGCCGTAGGTGTTGAACTTCTTCGAGGGCTCCCCGCCCTTGAGGATCTTCTTGCCGGATTCGGTGGAACGCAGGTCATGCTGGCCGCTGTCGTCCAGATAACGGGCCCAGGGCGTGAGATTGTCGTCGCCGGTGCCCTCCCAGAGCGCGATGATGAAAGGGGCCACCTTGTCATCCAGGCCGCGCACGGACATGTTGGACGTGTGGCCGGGATTGGCGTTCATGCGGATCGAAGCCTCGAAATACCCGCGGACCTGCTGGAACTTGCCGCGGGTGCTGATGCCGTTGGTCTGGATCATGTCCTCGCGCTTGATGAGGGCGATGCGGACGGCCTTGAGCTTGGCGACGTTGACGAAGGAGACCGCCGTGGGCTCGCCCATGGTCACCCACTTGGCAGGGTCGAGGGCGGGGCCATCGAACTCGTCGGAGAAGGCCAGCTTCATGTTGGAAGCCGGGTTGACGGCGCCGAGGGCGGCGGTGAGAGCCAGGAGGGAGAGCAGCGGTTTCATGGCGGAAGGCTTCCGGAAGGGGTCGAACATCAAGGGATCTTGAAGACCTTGACCCAGTCGATCTGCATCGGCTCGGGGCCCATCTTCGGGTTCATGAAATCCTTGAGCAGTCCGCCCTCCGGAAGGCTTTGATGGAATTCGATGCCCATCGGATCCTTCGGAATCGGACGGGACAGCTTGTGGACCTGCCGACCTTCGACGTACCAGATGTAGCTGGTGGCGTTCCACTGCAGGCCGTAGGTGAGGAATTTCTTGTAGGACTTGCCGCCGTCCATCGCGATGACCTTCTCCTTCGGAACCAGCCGATGAGACCCGGCATCGTCGACGATGTTCAGATTGGGCTCGATGCGATCGGCGCCGGTGAAGACGAAATACATCGAGGCGGACGGGACCTTCTCCATCTTTTCGTTGCGGATACCGAACACGGTCCACCCGCGGTTCTTGGACTGGACGGCGCGGATCGAAGCCTCGAAATAACCTTGTCCGTAAGAGAATTTGCCCAAGGTGTGCGCGTGGCTGCCGTTCCAGAAGCCGGCCTTGTCCTTCGGGGTCGTCTCGATCTGCAGCTTACCGTCGACGATGCGGGCCTGGCCGCCGACGTTCCACTTCGTCTTGTCGAGCTCCTTGGCGTCGAAGTTATCCTCCCAGACCGGCTTCAGGCCGTTATTAGGAGCGGCGCCCAAGGACAGCGCGAAGAAGAGGGAAAAAAGCGGGAGGGCTTTCATGAAAGGGGCGTAAGGACGAGTAAATCCTGGTTTCGAAGGGAGGCAAGCCCAGGCGGTTCAATGGTAGACCTTGACCCAATCGACCCGCATGGGCTCCGGACCCATTTTAGGGTCCTTGAAGTTCTTCAAAAGCCCGGCTTCGGGGAGGCGGCTGTGGTCAAAAGAAATATACATGGGCTTGGGGGTGGCGGGGATCTTATCCGAGATGCGGATGGTGTAGGCGAGCCTCCCGTCCACATACCAACGGTAGTCGTTCGGACCCCACTGGAAACCGAAGCGATGGAACTTCTTGGAATAGGTGGCGTCGCGAGGGATCGGATTCTCCTTGGGAGACAGGTTGCGCCCCCGCTCCTCGTTGACGATCCACAGGTTGAGACCGACCGAATCGCCGCCCCCGTTGCCATACCCCATGCCCGCCGCCGGCGCCTTGCCGTCCTCGTTGCCGATGCCGAAACCGCAACCATGCCCGCCGGTCTGCAAGAACAGGATCGAGGCTTCGATGTAGCCGACCTTCGAACTATACTTCCCGCGGGTGTTGACGCTCGAGCCGCGCCAGAACATCGGCTTGGAGCCCGGGGTGATCTCCAGCGAGAGCTGGCCGTCGACGATGCGGACGCCGTCGGCGTTGCTGATGTTCCAGACCTTCTTGTCCAGTTCCTTGCCGTTGAATTCATCGGACCAGACCAGTTTCATGGAACCTTCCGGACCAGCCTGAAGAGAGGCCAGCCAGAGGCAGACGGAGAATAGGCGCGCGGAGTTCACGGCGAGGGGTTGACTTGAGGAAAAACCCCTAGCCCATGGGTGCAAGCCCTAGATACGGCCCTAGGCTCAGTTTTCGAAAATCGAGTCGATTTCCTTGCGGGAAAGCGGACGGCAGTCCCCCAAGGGCATCTTGCGCAGGACCAGGCCGCCGATCTGGAAACGGCGGAGCGTCTTCACATGGAAGCCGAAGATCTCGAAGAGGCGGCGGATCTCGCGCTTCCGACCTTGGTCGAGGTGGACCTCGAGATGGGCGGCGTGATCGGGATGGCGGATGACCTTCTTGAAGCGGAGGTGCTCCCCTTCTTCGACGGCGCCTTTGAGCAGGCGAGGCGTGAGGGTCGGATCGTAGTCGCGGTTGAGGATGATCTCGTAGCGCTTGATGACGCCGCCCGAGGGGTGCATGACCTTGTTGGCCAGCTCGCCGTCGTTGGTCAGGATGAGCAGGCCTTCCGAATCCTTGTCGAGGCGACCGACGCAGAAGAGACGCAATGATCCGTACTCCGGCGGGACCATGTCGAAGACCGTCTGTCCGCCGTGCGAGTCGTCGTTGGTGCAGAGGTAGCCGCGGGGCTTGTTCATCATCAGCACCACCGTCCGGTTGAGCGGCCTGATGTGCTGGCCCTGGCAGATGACCGTGTCCACCGCCGGGTCGACGGGCTGGCCGGTGACGGCGAGCTTGCCGTTGATCATCACGGACCCCGCGGCGACCAGACGCTCCGCCTCGCGACGGGAGCAGACCCCCGCCTGGGCGAGGAACTTATGGATACGCATGGGTCCTTCGGAAGGCACGCCACTGGATTGAGGCATTTGCCCCCGCAGGGCGAGACAATCAATCGGCCGCCGGGACGTCGGACTTTTCTCGCCCTCGGCGGCCGGACCGTCTTAGTGATGGGCCATGCGACTCATCGACGGAAACGCCATCGCCCAGCAAGTCCTGGCCGAAGTCAAGGCACGCGTGGCCAAGCTCGCCCCGGTCGTGCCGCACGTGGCCTTCGTCCGCGTCGGCGACGACCCCGCCTCGGTCTCCTATGTCACCAAGAAGCAGAAGACCGCCGCCGAGGTCGGCATGAAGGCCTCGCTCCGCCTCTTCCCCGAGACGGTGACCAAGGCCGAGCTCTTCGCCCACCTCGACGCCCTCAACGCCGACAAGTCGGTCCACGGCATCCTGATCCAGGCTCCCCTGCCCAAGCACCTGCCCGAGACGGAGGTCTTCAACCGCGTCTCGCCCGACAAGGACGTCGACGGCTTCGGCACGCAGAGCATCGGCCGCCTCGTCCAGGAACTCCCCGGCGCCTTCGCCGCCTGCACGCCCGCCGGCGTGATCGAACTCCTCCGCCGTTCCGGGGTCGAGACCGCCGGCAAGCACGCCGTCGTCGTCGGCCGCTCGCTCATCGTCGGCAAGCCCGCCGCCGCCCTGCTCCTCGCCAAAGGCTGCGACTGCACCGTCACCGTCGCCCACTCCCGCACCCGGGACCTGCCGGGCATCGTGCGTCAGGCCGACATCATCGTCGCCGCGATCGGCAAGCCCCGTTTCATCACCGCCGACATGGTCAAACCCGGCGCGGTCGTCATCGACGGCGGCATCAACCGCGTGCCCGACGCCACCAAGAAGACCGGCTACCGCATCGTCGGCGACGTCGACTTCGACGCCGTGTCCCCGCAGTGCGCAGCCATCACGCCCGTCCCCGGCGGCGTGGGCCCGATGACCGTCGCGATGCTCATGAAGAACACGCTCGACGCCTGCGAGCGCGCCCAAGCCCGTGGCTAACCCTCCCCCCATCCCGCCACCTTCCGCGGGATTCTGGTGGCGCAGCTTAGCCTGCCTGGCGGACATCCTTCCCCTCTTGTTCCTCGGCTGGGCCCTCGCGGGATTACTCGCCGGACCCGACGAACTCGCCGCCCGCCAGAAAGCCGACGCGTGGACGCAACGATACACCGAACAATACCTCAAGGCGTTCACTTCGGGTAACCCGCGCGACTTCGATAGCTTGAAGGCGATGACCAGCAAATTTGTCGACGAAAAGAGCCCGGACGCTGATGCCTTCCTCACCTGGTATTCCTTCCAGGGCAACGTGAGTTTCGTGACCATGCTGCTCGCGCTCGCCCTGCAGGAATGGCTGCTCGCCGGACGCACCATCGGGAAACGCATCTTCAACCTGCGCACGATCAGCCTGCCCGACGCCGAACCTCCCGGCTTCCTCCCCTCGCTCCTGCGTTCCGCCTGGAAGGCCGCGTTCTTCACGCTACCGAATCCCCTTTTCATGCTACTGGGCATCGTGAACTTCCACGTGCCGCTCTTCCGTCGCGACAAGCGAGCCTGGCACGACCTCTGGACGCGCACGCAGGTCGTCGATAACAAGCTGCCCTGAGCCCGCCATGCGCCTCGCCCTGCTTCTCCTGATCTCGGCGACGGCCCTCGGCGCAGCGGACCTCGCGCTCCCTCCGCTCACGGAACAAGGCCCGCAGCCGGGTAAACGGACCGCCGTCATCGCACCGGAATATGCCGGCACGAAGGTACGCCACCTGATCGCCCTGCCTGATGACTGGACGCCCGACTGGCAGGCCAAGGGCAAGCGCTGGCCGATCGTCGCGGAATACACCGGCAACTACTTCCCGACCTCGGGCTCCACCGGCGAAGTCGAAGGCGCCGCCCTTGGCTACGGCTTGGCCCGCGGCCGGGCCATCTGGGTCGTCCTACCCTACGTCGCCAAGGATCGTCAGAAGAATGAACGCACCTGGTGGGGCGACATCGACGCCACCGTCGGCTACGCCAAGACGAACCTCCCCCGGATCTGCGCGGAGTTCGGCGGCGACCCGAAGAAGGTCGTCCTTTGCGGCTTCTCGCGCGGGGCCATCGGCGTCTCCTTCCTCGGCCTGCACGATGACGAGGTCGCGAAGCTCTGGTGCGGCCTCTGGGCCCACGACCATTTTGACGGCATGCTAGAGTGGAAGGGGCATGCCTGGGGCTCGCCGCTGGCCCGCTACCGCGAAGAAGCGACCGTCCGCCTGCGCCGCCTCGCTGGACGCCCGCTGCTCGTCAGCCAGGCGGGTACGGAGACGAAGAAGTTCATCACCTCCGTCGCGCCGAGCGGCGTCACTTATCTCACGGTCGACATGGGGGCGCATTTCGGAGCCTTCCCCAATGAGCTCGCGAAACATCCGCACAACGACCGCTGGCCCCTACGCGACGGCGACGCGACGACCATTGCGCGCGGCTGGTTTGAACGCGTAACGGCGACGGAAAAGCCCGCGAAGTAAGCGGGCACAAAAAAGGCCCCGGGGTGAGCCGAGGCCTTGTCTGTTTGTTCAGCCGGGGCTTAGCGACGGTCCGGACGGTCGCCACGAGGGCGGTCCATCGGCTTCGGGGCCGGAGCGTAGTCGCGACCTTCCTTCTCGGCGATGGCGGCACGGCGAGAGAGGCGCACGCGGCCCTTGTCGTCGATGCCGACGCACTTGACGATGATCTCGTCACCGAGCTTGCAGATGTCCTCGACGCGCTCGACGCGATGGTCGGCGAGTTCGGAAACGTGCACGAGGCCTTCCTGGCCGGGGAGGCATTCGACGAAAGCGCCGAATTCCTTCACCGAGCGGATGATGCCCTTGTACGTCTTGTTGATCTCGATCTGAGCCGAGAGGAGGTTGACCTCGTTGACCGCGCGGGCGAGGGACTCGCCGTCGGTCGCGAAGATCGTGACCCAACCGGAGTCGTCTTGATCGATGTCGAGCTGGCAACCGGTGTACTCCGTGATGCGCTTGATGTTCTTGCCGCCCGGGCCGATGAGCGCGCCGATCTTATCGGACGGGATCTTGATGCGGTGGGTGCGAGGGGCGCAGGGCTTGAGCTCGGCGCGGGTGGCCGGCATGGTCTTGGCCATGATGTCCAGGATCGCGTCGCGGGAGACCTTGTTCTGGGCGATGGCTTCCTTGGCGATGCTCATCGGGAGACCGTGGATCTTGAGGTCCAGCTGGAAGGCGGTGATGCCTTCGCGGGTGCCGCAGATCTTGAAGTCCATGTCGCCGTAGTGGTCTTCGGCGCCGATGATGTCGGTGAGCACGCGGTGCTTCACGATCTTACCGGCGGCGTCTTCGGTCACGAGACCGCAGGAGATGCCGGCGACCGGGGCCTTGATGGGCACGCCGGCGTCGAGGAGAGCGAGGGTGCCGCCACAGACGGAAGCCATCGAGGTGGAGCCGTTGGATTCCATGATCTCGGAGACGAGACGGATGGAGTACGGGAAGTCCTGCTCGGAAGGCAGCACGGAGAGCAGCGAGCGCTCGGCGAGGTTACCGTGGCCGGTTTCGCGGCGGGAGGTCATGCCGAAACGGCCGGTCTCACCCACGGAGAAGGGCGGGAAGTTGTAGTGCAGGAGGAACGAGCGCTTGCTCGGGCCGCCGGTGATGGCGTCGACTTCCTGGGCATCCTTGGAGGTACCGAGGGTCGCGAGGACCAGACCCTGGGTTTCGCCGCGCTGGAAGAGCGAGGAACCATGGACGCGAGGAAGCACGTCGACTTCACAGGAGATGGCGCGGAGATCCAAGGGCTTGCGGCCGTCGGCGCGTTCGCCGCTCTGGATGATCGCGTTACGGTAGACCTTCTCCTGGAGCTTTTCGAAGGCCATCTTGATCTGGCGGGAGTCGAAGACGTCGCCGAGCTCAGCCTTACAGGCGGCCTTGGACTTCTCGACCACGGCCTTCACGGCGTCGCCACGCTCCTTCTTGGAAGCGAGGAAGATCGCCTTCTTGAGCTGGTCGCCTTCGGCGGCCACGCGTTCGCAGATAGCGAGGGCCTTCGGTTCGCAGACGACGAGCGGGAAGACGCGCTTGGTCTTGGAGTACATCGCGGCGAGCTTGCGCTGGGCGGCGATGATCGGCTGGATGGCCTTCTGGGCGTATTCGAGGGCGGCGATGAAATCGGCTTCAGGCAGCTGGTCAGCCGAACCTTCGATCATCATCATGTCGCTCTCGTTGCCGACGTAGATGAGGTCCAGGTCGGACTCATACTGCTGTTCGTGGGTCGGGTTGACGACGAACTGGCCGGCGACGCGACCGAGGCGGATACCGGCGATCGGTCCGTTCCAAGGAATGTCGGAGCAAAGGAGAGCGGCGGAAGCGCCGTTCACCATGAGCACGTCGGAGTCGTTGATCTGGTCAGCCGAGAGGAGGAGGCCGATCACCTGGACTTCGTTGAGGAAGCCTTCGGGGAAGAGCGGGCGGAGGGGACGGTCGCAGAGGCGCGAGGTCAGGATTTCCTTATCGGAAGGCTTACCTTCGCGACGGAAGTAACCGCCCGGGAAACGGCCGGCTGCCGCGAACTTCTCGCGGTAGTCGACGGTCAGGGGGAAGAAGTCCTGGTCGGGGGAGCGCAGGTCTTCGGCGGCGGTAGCCGACACGAAGAGCGTGGTCTCGCCCTTGCTGATGGTGACCGCGCCGTTAGCGAGGCGGGCGATGGAGCCCGTGTTGATCGTGATACCGAGTTCTTCGATGGTCACGGAGTGTTTTTGTTTCATGGGTGTGTTTGCTTGGTGCTTTGTGTCGGGCGGAATTGCCCGACGGGTTTTTGTTGTGGGTGGGTGAAAAGCGGACGTCCCAGCCTAGGCTGGGACGCTCGGTGAACAGAAGCGCCCGGAGGCGCCGTTCACTTGCGGAGGTTGAGCTTGGCCAGGAGCGCGTTGTAGCGATCCAGGTCAGACGACTTCAGGTACGCGAGGAGCTTGCGACGACGATTCGTCAGCATGATCAGGCCGCGACGGGAGTGGAAATCCTTGCGGTGGGTGCGCAGGTGCTCGGTCAGGTGGGTGACGCGGGCGGAGATGAGGGCGACCTGGACTTCAGGGGAGCCGGTATCCTTGGCATCCTGCTGGTGCTTCTTGATGACTTCAGACTTATTGACGGACATGGTGGTGGTTAGTTTTGGGTTGATGATGGCCGACCTGGGAGAGATTCCCGAAAGCCCCGCCGTTTAGCCGGGCTCTCCGTCTGGAATAGGCTTTCGCCTACCGACCAGCGTGAGAAGGGCTCCGCCCCTCTCCCTAACGAAGTTGACCCATGGAAATGACGAACCGAAAGGGGGTAAGCAAGACGGAACTGCCCGTCCGTGAACCCGTTAAGACAGGAAATATAAGCCTGTTTTCCGTCAGTTAGGCAGGTCCAGCCAGTAGACGTCTTCCTGATTGCGGCGGATTGCGGGGAAATGCCATCCGCGGGGCTCCGGGATGATCTCGTGTAGATCGAAGACCTGGACCGACTTCGGGAGCGGCTCGAAGAACAGGGTGAACTGATAGGGGCGGCCGAAGGGTACCGGCATCCAATGCGGATAAAGGGAGATGTTCTCGAAACCGACCATCGAGCTCGTGTGGGTGGAATCACGGTCCAGCAGGAACGTGCTCTGCCAGATGCGCAGGGAGTGGGAGTAATGCGGAGCGCAGCGAACGTGGACGACGACGGGATCCAACGGACGGACTTGCGCTGCGATCTCGTCCTCTGGGAGGACGACTAGCGCAGGCGACTGGGGAGACGGGATCATCGGTACCACCATGATACCCCACGGAGCAAGGACGGCAAGGCGCGACCGATTAGTCCGTTGACTCCCCTGCCCCGCCAGAGCGTCATAGCGGGCATGGAATCAGGCTCTGAAGACCAACCCCGCCTCACCGGCGCCGAACGCAGCAAACTGCGCAGTCTCGCCCAGACGCTCGACCCGAAGGTGTTCGTCGGCAAGGCCGGCGTGAACACGGGCATCGCCAACCTCCTCGCCGAAGCCTTCCGTAACGCCGACCTGGTCAAGGTCCGCTTCACCGCCGAACGCGAAGAGATGGACAAGCAGGCCCAGGAACTGGCCAAGCTCACCGAAAGCGAAGTCATCGGTAGCGTAGGCCGCACGGCGACTTTCTTCAAACTGGGCGCCGAAATCGAATAACCGATGGACGCCTCGCTGTTTCAGTCACGGCACGAGGCATTCATCCAGCAGGCGGAAGCCTCGCTTCGTCTGCTGACGCCGGTCTCCACGACTCGCCCTGCACGGCTGCATGAAGCGATGCGCTACTCGCTCGAAGCCGGAGGCAAGCGCCTGCGGCCAGTCCTCTGCCTCGCCTCCGCTGCGGCCTTCACGCCTCGGGCTGACGCCTCCCACGCCGCGACGGCACTGGAGTGCATCCACACCTATTCGCTGATCCATGACGACCTGCCGTGCATGGATGACTCCGACCTGCGCCGCGGTCGCCCCTCCTGCCACAAGTCCTTTGACGAGGCCACCGCCCTGCTGGCGGGCGACGCGTTGCAACCTCTGGCCTTCGAACTCCTCGCCACCGGCTACGCCGCCCAGCCCACGCTCGCTACCGCCCTCGTGCGCGAACTCGCCATGGCCGCAGGCTCCCAATTACTCGTCGGCGGACAGACAGAAGACATCGACGGGCAAGAGAATGACGCGGACCGGATTGAGTTCATCCTCCGCGGCAAGACGGCCGCGTTGCTCAGCGCCTCGTTCGCGATGGGCGCAATGGTGGGCGGGGCCTCCGCGGCCGACGTCGAATATTTCCGCCTCGCTGGCCGCGCCTCCGGTATCGCCTTCCAACTCGTCGACGACCTGCTGGACCTTACCGCTGACGCCGCCGAGCTCGGCAAGCCCGTCGGGGCCGATGCCGAGAGCGGTAAATCCACCTATGTAAGCATGCATGGTGTCAGCGCGACGAAACAGCGCATCGAGGCGCTGACGATCGAGACCGTCGGGCACCTCCGAGCGACCAAGGGCGACACGGCCTTCCTGGTCGAACTAGTGCGCCGGATATCCGCTCGCCGCACCTGATCAGTCGTCGAGACGACGGCCGCCGGAAGGCAGCTGATCAGGCAAGAAAGCGTAGTAGGTGCCGATCCACAGGCGCCAGGAGAACGCGTGGATGAGCGGCGGCACCAGGAAGATCGCCGCGACTGCGAGACGAATCGCCCACACGGAACCGATCCATTCCAAGCGTTGGGCCAGCAACACCAGCGGCAGCACGCCGAAGGCGGTGAGTCCGTAGTTCCAGACGATGGCACCAAGGAAGAAGCCCTCCTTGCGACGGAGCGTCATGCCGCAGCCGGAACAGTGAGCGGGCGTATCCCAGAAGCGTGCGAGCCGACTCGTGCGATCGGACGAGCCACGAACCTTGGCGCCGCAATCCGGACAGCGGCCGCTGGCCGACTTCCAGAGGATGTCCGAACGGAACTGCATAGAGTCAGGCTATTCCTGACGGCGGCGTAAGCAAGCCAAGCAAAAGGCCGGCCACCTTGCGGTAGCCGGCCTTGATAGCCGAACCCGGCGGGACTTACTCGGCGGCGGTCTCACCCACCTGGAAGCGGGTGAAGCGGACGATCGAGACTTCTTCGCCGACCTTGGTCTTCGCGGCGGCGATGAGGTCCTGGATCTTCTGGTCGGGATCGCGGAAGTAAGCCTGTTCGAGGAGGCAGGATTCGGCGAAGAACTTGTCCACGCGGCCGGAGATGATCTTCTCCATATTAGCGAGCTGACCCTTCTTGCGGCCTTCGGCGGCGACGATCTGCTTCTCGCCTACGGCGATGCGCTTCTCGAGTTCCGCGATGGCTTCGGCGTCGTTCGCGGCCTTCTGCTCGACGAGCTGACCCTTGTAGTCCTCGACGATGCGCTTGGCTTCGTCGATGGCCTTGTCGGCTTCGGACTTCGTGAACTCGGCGGCGATTTCGCGCTCCTTGGCGACGACGTCGGCGGAGACCTCGTCGCGGCGGACGAAACGAGCGTTATTGGCGACGACCTGCATCGCGAGCTGGCGGGCCAGTTCGGCGACTTCCGGGTTTGCGGCGGCGGCCTGGGTCTTGAGGCCCAGTTCGAGGAGGACAGCGATCTTCGCTCCGGTGTGGACATAAGCGGAGACGCGACCCACGCCGGTGGCTTCGAACTTCAGGACGCGGGAGACCTTGAGGTTCTCACCGATCTTGAGCACCTGATCGTTCAAGAAGTCGTTCACCTTGCGGGACTTGTCGGCGTGGTAAGCCTGATCGAGGAAACCAACGACACCATTGGCGGCGGCTTGGCCCACGAGTTCCTTGGCCAGAGCGATGAAGTTCTCGTTCTTGGCGACGACGTCGGTTTCGCAGTTCAGTTCGAGGAGCGTCGAGGCGCGGCCGTCGGCGGAGACCTGAACAGCGAGGATGCCCTCGCTGGCCTTGCGGTCAGCCTTCTTGTTGCGCGTGGCGACGCCCTTGATGCGGAGGATTTCGACGGCCTTCTCGTTGTCGCCATTGGCTTCAACGAGGGCCTTCTTGCAATCCATCAGACCCGCACCGGTACGCTGGCGCAGATCGTTGACCGTCTGAGCGGTGATAGCGGACATGGTCGGATTACTTGGACTTGCGGGGGCTGGGGCGCTTGGCCGGAGCGGCGCCTTCGAGGGCGTCGGAACCTTCGTTGGCCTTGAGCAGCTCTTCGGAAATCTGGACTTCAGGCTGGACGGACTCGCCGGTGTTCTGACGAGCGACCGGGGTCACGGTCTTGCGGTCCTGGGTCACGGCCTTGCGGCGGGCGAGACCGTTCTGGACGGCCTGGGTGAGGACTTCGACCACGAGGCGGATGGACTTCGCGGCGTCATCATTGCCCGGGACGGGGAACTTGAGGAGGGTCGGGTCGGAGTTCGAGTCGCAGAGGCCGATTACGGGGATACCGAGGCGGACGGCTTCGTTGACGGCGATTTCTTCGAGCTTCGTGTCGACGACGATCATCGCGGACGGGAGTTCGCGGTATTCAAGGAGGCCTTCGAAGTTACGGTTCATACGCGACATCTCGCGCTTCACGGCGGCGGCTTCCTTCTTGTGCATCTTGGCGAGGGAACCGTCCTGCTCCATGCGGAGGTAGGTGCGGTACTTGTCGAGGGAGCGCTTGATGGTCGCGAAGTTGGTGAGGGTGCCGCCGAGCCAGCGGTTCACGGCGAAGGGCATGCCGGTCGACTTAGCGGCCTGGCGCACGACTTCCTGCGCCTGCGGCTTGGTGGCGACGAAGAGCACTTCCTTGCCCTTGGCGGCGGTGTCCTCGATGAAGGCGGCGGCGGCGACGAGGCACGCGTGCGTCTTCTCAAGGTCGATGATCGAGACACCGTTGCGGTGGTCGAAGATGTACGGACGGCTGCGGGGATTCCAGCGACGGGTCTGGTGTCCGAAGTGGACGCCGGCATCGAGGAGGTCTTTGACTGTGATGTTCATGTTTTTGGGCTCCGTATCCCTTTTCCTGCAGAAGGAGGGGACATTGGATCAGGGGGACTGACTGGTTTTTTGGTTTTATGTCCGTAGCGATCTGCGGTCGCTACAAACGGTGGAAAGTGGGTTCAAACACCCCTGCTCGCCTGGTGCAAGCGGGAAAATCAGCCCAAAGAGGCTCCTTTGGAACTGACAGACCACCCCACCCTCCGCACGGTCGGCGCAACGCGATGTCTTGGGCCTACCGGATATTCTTCCCGCTGCTGCTAATCCCGGCCCTCCCATACTATATTTGGCGGATGCTCCGCCGAGGCGGCTACGGCACGGGTTTCAGCCAAAGACTGGGCTTTTTCCCAAAACAAGGCCCCAAGACCCCCGGAAAGCTCCGTTATTGGATCCAGGCGGTCTCGGTGGGTGAAATGGAGGCCATCGGCCCCCTGCTCCGCCAACTCAAGGCCACTGGTAAGGCTGAAATCATCCTGACGACCACCACCAGCACGGGCTACCGGCTGGCCAAGGATCGCTACGCCGACGTCGCCGACGGCATCGGCATCTTCCCGACCGACCTCTGGCCCTGCAGCGCCCTGGCCTGGAGCCGCATCCGTCCGGACGCCATCATCCTTGTCGAAGGCGAACTCTGGCCTGAGCACCTCGCCCAGGCCCGCGCCCACGGCGTCCCGGCCTATTTAATCAACGGACGTATCTCGGACAAGTCCTTCGCCCGCCACCAGCGCTTCTCTCGGCTCTCCGCTTACGTGCTCGGCCATTTCCAGAAAATCGCCGCCGGCAGCGAGGAGGACGTGCGCCGCTTCCGCGAACTCGGTTTCGCCGCGACACTCACGGGCAACATCAAGTTCGACGTCGCCAGCGACGCGCCGATGTCCGCCGCCGAACGTTCGCAGCTGCGCAACGAACTCGGCTTCGGCACCGACCCTCGCACGGTGGTGCTACTCGGCTCGTCCACCTGGAAAGGTGAAGAGACGCTCTTGATCCGCTGCGTGCGCGACCTGCGCGCGACCGGTCGCGACGTCCGCCTGCTGCTCGTCCCGCGTCATTCGGAACGCCGCGCCGAAGTCGCCGCCGAGGCCAGCGCCAGCGGCCTCGCGTGGCACCAACGTTCGACCAGCGGACCGCACGCGCCCGCCGACACGATCATTCATCTCGCGGATACCACGGGCGAACTGCGCCGCCTCACCCGCGCGGCGGACCTGGCCTTCTGCGGCAAGAGCTTGGCTCCGCACGAAGGGGGCCAGACGCCCGTCGAATGCGCCGCCGCCGGCGTCGCCATCGTCTACGGACCGCGCATGTCCAACTTCCGCGATATCTGCCGCGGCCTCGAACAGGCCAAGGCGGCGCTCAAGGCCAAGGACGCCCATGATTTGGCCGCCCTGCTCTCGCGGCTCAGCGCCGACGATGTGACGCGCGCGGCGATGGGTCGCCACGGCGAAGTCTGGCACCAAGGTAATCGCGGCGCGACCGAGCGTACGTTGACCTGGCTGCAGGACGATCAGTCGGCCCGGTAAGCTTCGCGCAGACGGCGCACTTCCTCGCGCAGTTCGCCACCGAGGATGATCTCGCGTGCCCGCAGGGCGCCCGCCGTCGGGTCCGTCGCCTTGCCCGCGACCCAAAGCGACGCACCGGCACTGAGGCACAGCGTGTCCATGAGTCCGTCGGAAACTCCGCCGACCAGCAAATCGCTGAACATCGAGATATTCTCTTCGGGCGTACCGCCGCGCAGGTCCGCCACCGTGCAGGTCTTGAAACCAAAGTCGCCGGGCAACCAGACGGCATCGACCGAGGCGAGTTCGCCGCAGCCGCGCACACGCACTTCACCGGCCGTGGTGACCTCATCCATCCCACCACCCGCACGCGAGTGCGTCACGAGGCCGCGTTTCACGCCGAGTTCGCCGAGGGTGGCCGCGAGCGGCTCGACCCAGCGTTCATCGTAGACCCCGACGACCATGTGCGCCGGCTGAGCGGGATTGATGAGAGGGCCGAGGACGTTGAAGACGGTCTTCGCGCCGCTTTCGGCGATCTTCTTACGCACCCCGAGGATAGCCTTGAAGGCCGGATGGAACGCCGGGGCGTAGAGGTAGCAGAAGTTCGCCAGGGTGAGGCCGCGGAGCAGTTGCGCATCCGTGGCCTCGAGGGCCACGCCGAGTCCGGCGAGGAAATCCGCGCTACCCGACTTCGAAGTGATCGAGCGGTTGCCGTGCTTGAGCACCGGCACGCCAGCGGCGGCCACGATGAGCGCGCTCGCCGAGGAGATATTAAAACTACCGGAGCGATCGCCCCCCGTGCCCACGATATCGATGCCCTTCGCCGGCCAGTCACCGAAATCAGTGCGACGCGCCAGCGCCCGGTAGGTCTTGGCGAAGCCGGTGACTTCGGCGGCGGTCTCGCCCTTACGCGCAAGCGCGAGCAGAAAGGCTTCCTTGGACGCGTCTGCGACCTGCGCATCCGCCATCGCCGACGCAGCGGCCGCGGCTTCGCCGGGAGCGAGATCGCGTCCGGTCGTCAGCGCGGCGGTCAGGGCAGGAAGGTCCAAAGCCATGCCAGATTAGCCACGTTCAGGGCGTTCGGGACAAGGGCATTTTCGCCACAAGGGGTTTGCAACGGGGGAAAAGCACCTAATGATGGACCCCATGGACGATGGCGACCACCCCCAGGGCGACTTCGACGGTTCCGGCAACGCCTCTTGGGGCGAAGCCGACTGGGCAGGCTACCTCCAACGCAACGACCTCGAGGTCGGACGCTTCCTCTCTTACTACACGGAGGTCAAGGACCTGCCTGATCGACTCGATATCAGCGCCCGCCGCATGGGCTGGGAAAACGCCGATTGGGCGCCGGGCGACGGACCAGAGGAAGTGAACGACACGGACGAAGAAGGTCCCGACCTACCCTACTGCATCCACCAGCATCCGGTCTATGTGGTATCCCGTGCGCTCTGCCTGCAGCTCACGCATTCCTTCCATCGCCTGTGCACCGTCGCCGGCCCGCAGATCACCGCGGTGGATTCGGCCAATATCATGCTCTCCTTCTGGGACGCGCAGCACCAGATGATCATGGCGATCAACGCCACCGACACGGGCGACCTGCCCCTCGCGCTCGTGCACATGAAGCGTGCCCTCGCCGCCATCAACTATTCGATCGGCCTGACCGCGAGTATCCCGAGCGGGGCGCGTCTCTCGGCCGCCGAAACCGCCCAGGATATCGAGTCGACGCTGTTCGACCTTCGCGAAATCTGCCTCCGCGTGATGGCCGACTGCCGCTGGGACGGAAAGAAGAAGTAAGGCCTTAGGCGTCGCCGACCTTTTTGTCCTTAGCCATGAACTGGATGAGGCGGTCGCTGAATTCCTTGGCGGAGTCGTGACCCATGACGCGTAGGGCCTGCACCATGGCGGCGACCTCGACAAGACGGGCCATGTCACGTCCCGGACGGACCGGAATGGTCATGTGCGGCACCTTGCGGCCAAGGATATCAAAGGTCTCAACCTCCAGTCCCGAACGTTCTTCGTCCATACCAGGCTGCCAGAGCACGAAGGTGACGACGAGGTCGACGCGTTTCTCACGTCGGACGGAGCGGATGCCAAAGATGGAAGCGACGTTGATGATGCCGATGCCACGGCACTCCATGTAACCGCGGTTAAGCTCCTTGGCAGTACCCTGTAGTTCGCGGTCGCCGATGAGCGTCACGATGACGAAGTCGTCGGCGACAAGGGAGTGGCCGCGCTCGATGAGGGCCAGGGCGCACTCGCTCTTGCCGACGCCGGAAGCGCCGCGGAGGAGGACACCGACGCCCTTGATATCGACCAAGGTGGCGTGAAGGTTGGTCCGCGGGGCGAACTTTTCCTCAAGGAGCACGGTGGCCTCGGCCGAGAAGTCCTTGGACTTGAGCTGCGTGCGGATGAGCGGGACATGATGCCGGTCGGCGATCCTCAGGAGGAGATCATCGACGGGCAGGCCACGCGACACGACTACCGCGGGGATCTTCTTGAAAAAGACATCGTTCAACAGCTTCTCGCGGAGCGGAGCTGTCTGGTCGGATAGGTAGGCCATCTCACCGGCGCCGAAAAGCTGCAGGCGCTTATTGGCAAACTCCTTGAAGTAGCCCGTGACCGCCAAGGCGGGACGGTTGAGCGACTTCTCGGAAATCATGTTGTCGAGGCCCTGCTCACCCGCGAGGAGCTCCATCTGGAGCATGTCCTTGAAGGATTCGAAGAACTCACGGACCGAGACGGATTCCGGGCGGGTATCGGGGGCGGGATCGTGCATGGCGTCAGAGTTTAAAGCTGTCGCCGAGGTAGTGGCGACGGCTCTCGGGATTGTTGACGATTTCCGACGGAGTGCCAGACACGAGCACGCGCCCTTGGTGGATCAGATAGGCCCGGTCCACGATGGAAAGGGTTTCCCGCACGTTGTGGTCGGTGATCAGGATACCGATACCACGGTCCTTAAGCTTACGGATGATCGACTGGACCTCCGCGACCGAGATCGGGTCCACCCCGCTGAAGGGCTCATCCATGAGCAGGAAGCGCGGGTTCGTCGCGAGGGCGCGCGCGATCTCCAAGCGGCGACGTTCGCCGCCGGAAAGCGTGAAGGCAGGCTGTCGCGCCAGCTTCTCAAGGCCAAGCTCGGTGAGCTGCTGGGCGGTACGGTCACGGCGTTCGCGCTCGTTGAGATCCAGGGTCTCGACGACGGCCATCACATTCTCCCAGACGGTGAGCTTACGGAAAATAGAAGCTTCCTGCGGAAGGTAGCCGACGCCATTACGGGCACGCTGCCACATGGGCATGGGGGTGACGTTACGTCCGTCGAGAAAAACGCGTCCATGGGTGGCGGGGATGAGGCCGACGACCATGTAGAAGGTAGTCGTCTTGCCGGCACCGGTAGGTCCGAGCAGGCCGACGATCTCTCCCGCGTGAAGCGTCAGGCTGACATCCTGGACGGCGACCTTGGCGTCGTAATGCTTGGCCAGAGCCTGTGCCCGGATGACGCCCTTCTCACTCGTTTCGGCCATATTTGTAGGAGGAAGCGGTCAGCGTCCGTTGTCGAGGTTTTTGACCTCCGGCAAGGTGAAGTCGCGGCCGAGGAAGATCTTGGGGCGGACCACCTGTCCGGGGTTCACGTCATCCGGCGCGGAATCCATCCGCCAGGCGTGCGTGCGCATGTCGTAGGTGACTTCCTTGGCCGGCACGCCTTCGTTACCGAGTCTGTCCACGATACGGGCATCCCCAATGAGGCGCGCGGTACCCTTTTCCGGCTGCATCTCTAGCGTACGCCCCTTGGCCGTCGTACCGCCCGCGACGACAACGACGTTACCGCGGCCGACGACCTGACGGGCCAAGAGATGACCGGCCTTGTCAGGGGACGCCATCCCTTCGAGCAGATCGCAGGTGGCGTCGGTGCCATCGGAACGCATCGCCACGGAACCGCGAAGGAAGAACTTAGTGAGCTCGAGAGTCGTGAGCACCTCATGGGCGTCAGCGATGAACTCCACGTTTTTGCCACGGGTAGAAGTCAGGAACAGGTGCGGGCGGGTCGCTCCTGAACCGCCGGACAGGGTAAGCAGACGGGGCCGACCGACCAGGGCGTCCTTGGTCAGTACTTCCTCGATCTGCACGGCCGGCGTGAGGTCGACGCGTTCGGCAGCACAGCGCAGACCAGGTTGCACATATCGGACGTTGCCGGACAGGATCGCCTTGTTGAGTTCGTATTCTGAGGACTTCTTCGACTTAGGCGTCGCAAACGCCACCATCTGATCGGACTCGGTGGTGACGGTTCCGGCGACATAACGGACCGCCCCCATCATCTCGACTTGCATGGCGCCGTCCTCGGTGACGACCACGATCTGATTGGCTTCGGCGAGTCCGGGCGCTCCGCCAAGTTCGCCCGCAGGCAGACGAATGGCCGCACGGAGGCCAGGACCAGAACGGATTTCGATGCGGTCCTTGAGCGCATCGGTACGAATCGAGAAGCCAGCCGCCTCGAGACCGCGGGCTTCGCGGAGTCGCGGGAGATCCTGAAGGTCGAGGATCCGCTTGGCTCGATCCCAAAGGGCCTTGCCGGACTCGAACTCATTACCCTCCAGACGACCCTTCACGCCGCCTTCGGCCACGAGCAGGCTCGTGCCATCGCGACCTTCGGTGGCGACCAAACGACGGGCAGTCAGCCGAGACTGGGTGGAAAGGAACGACGCATTATCCTGCACCTCGACCTGCGAATTACCCGTGGTGACGTCGCGGCGGATCGTGACGAGTTCTCCCGCGAGGTCGGCCGGCTCCTGCTGCTTGCGCTGGAGATGCAGATTCACCTGCTTGCCGTCGCCGGCGAAGAGCTGTGTCAGGCCGAGTCTGGGCTGGTGGCGCAGACGCTGCGCCGAGGCCTTGACCTCCGGCTCCTCGAGTTCGACATGTCCGATGAGTTCAGCGGAATCGTCCTTGGGGTCAAAGGTGGCACTGTCGCCGCGCAACGTCTGCTTATCCAGCACGCGGACCACTCGGCCGGAGGCGACGATGGAACGACAGGTGGCGTCGCCCCCGGGGCCATCACTGACGAGGCATTCAAGTCGCTCACAGGTGGTACGCTCGCCGAAACGTTCGGCCACCACGCCGCCCTGGAAGACCATGAGCGTACCGCCTTCCACCGGAGAAGCGTCCATGCGCGGGGCGCGGAGGCGCAGGCGCTTGGAGAGCGGTTTAGCCAGATCGAGTTCGGCTACGACATCGGCGAGAATCGCGAAGCTGTCGCCCTTGGGCGTCGAACGCCAGCTCCAGCCCTTGCCGGTCAGGTTGAACGCCGGAGAGGAAGATTGGACGACACCATTGCCCTGCGCGGAGCGACGAGCCGGGACCATCGTGCCGTTCGGGCTTGTGAAGAGGGCCCAAGGCTTACCGCCGCGGAGCGACTGCACTTTGATGGCTTCCATATCCCAGACGCCCGCCTCCGCGGCTGGACGCATGACCACGGCGGTCGCTTCCCAGATTTTCTCCGCCTTCTCATCCTCCGAGAAACCGGCAAAGGATCCGCCGAGGACATTACGGAAGGAGACGTCTTTCTGCTGCGCCATGGCTCCCACGGCCAGGAAGAGGCAGAGATGGAAGGCTCGCATGGCCTTATGACATCCAGCGGCGAGGGCTAATCAAGCGATTATGCCTTGGGTGCCCGCGGAAACGGCCGATCCGACACGAAGGCAGGCATTTCGGCGGAAGCGAGGACCTCGCCGACTACGAGCGGATATCCCGCGAGGAATTCGCCGGCGGGAAGCATCTTGCCACCCGGGCGTTGCAGATGCGTCACGACCAGGGTGCCCTGGCCGCAAGCGATCCGCACGCCGGCACGATCGGCAGCGACGATGGTACCAGGCGCGGCAGCAGCCACCGAGTCATCGACCGTCGCGGCGCCGATCTTAATCAGGGCGGCACGATGATCGAAGGTGGAACCGGGCCAGCCCTCAACGGAAAGGATACGCTGACGCAGGACGACGGCGGGCTGACGAAAATCCAAGGGCGCATCAGCCCGCGTCAGGCGCCGAGCATAGGTGACCTCAGCCTCATCCTGTGGAACGGCGACGGAGGTCGCGGCGAGCACGGACGGCAGTGCGGCGGTGGCGAGTTCGCCGGCGATGACACCGAGCCGGGCGCGGAGCGTCGCCCTGCCCTCGCCGGGTTGAATCTTGGTCCGAGCGGATGCGTGGAGGGGGCCGGCATCAAGCTTACGCACCACCTGCTGAAGCGAGACGCCGGTCTCAGCCAGACCGAGGGCGAGGGCGCCCTCTACAGGCGTGGCTCCGCGCAGTTCAGGTAGTAGCGAGCCGTGGAAATTCACGAAGCCCAGACGCGGGGCGGCGAGGAAATCATCCTTCAGGAGCTGGCCATAGGCCATCACCACGCCGAGGTCGGCTTGCAAGGAGACGAGGTGCGCCGCGTCCGCGGCCTCGAGCTTTTCAGGCTGAAGGAGCGTCAAGCCTTCGGCCCGGGCCCAGGCAGCGACAGGGTTTGGGCGAACCTCCTGGCCACGCCCAGCGGGACGGTCCGGCTGCGAATACACGGCCACCACCTCGGTGTCGGGCAAGGCACGGGCCGCGGCGAAAGCCGGGAGCGCGATCTCATCCGAACCGAGTAGGACCAATCTCCGCGGCATGCGTTACTTGCGGGCCTGGCGCGCAGCGCGGCCCTTCAGCGAGCGCGGCTTATCCCAGCGGGTGAAGGATTTCTTGCGGACCGGAGCGTTCTTGCTGCGCGGATTCTTGGACTTGCCGAGACGCGGACCAGACGGACCAATCGCCTTTTTCGGAGCGGCTGCGATGACGGCCTTGCCGGCCACCTTGGCGAGCGGCTTGCGCGCTTCGCCTTCGATTTCGGTCATCGGGGAACCCGCCGCGGCACCCGGACCACCGGCACGTCGACCCGTCTGCTTGGGCTTGCCGACGATGTCCAGGTAGAGCGGGACGCCCGAGAGATCGAAGCTCTCGTGCACGCCCTTGACGAGGAAGCGCTGGTAGGCGTCCTCGAGGCGTTCCTCGGAATTGCAGAAGAGACGGAAACGAATGGGACGCTTCGAAACCTGCGTCACGTAGTAGCACTTGAAGCGCTTGCCGGAGACCATGCGCGGAGGACGCTTGATCATCAGGTCCTGCACGACGCGGTTGAGGCGACCGGTGGAGATAGCAGTACCGGCGCGGACGAAGACGCCTTCGGCGGCGTCCAGCATGTCTTCGGCGCGGAGGCCGGTCTGGGCGGAGACGAACAGGATCGGCGGCTCCGGCAGGAAGAAGAGTTCGCGGCGGATGGCCGAACGGAACTTGGCGCGGAATTCCTCTTCGTCCTCGAAACCGTCGATATTCTTGTCGCGGAAGGCCTTCTTTGCGAGGTCCCACTTGTTGACCACGAGGACGAGGCCACAACCGAGGAGCGCGAGCTCACCAGCGAGCTGCTTGTCGATACGGGTCACGCCCTGACCGGCGTCGAGCACAAGGAAGACCACGTCGGTCTCGGCGAGGATTTCGTCGGAACGGACCTGAGAGTAGAAATCAAGGGTGTCGCGCTTGTTGGCGGTGCGACGACCGGCGGTATCGACGAGCGAGAACTTCGCCTGCGAACCGTCCGCCTTGGTGCGGGAAAGCCCGGCGCGCACAGGGTCGCGGGTCGTACCGGCGACTTCACTGACGATGAGACGGGAGGCGCCGAGCAGGCGATTGCCGAGCGAACTCTTGCCGACGTTCGGGCGACCGGCAAGGGCGAGGCGAATCGGGCGGGGGCCTTCTTCGCGCGGGGTCGTCGGCTCAGGGCCGAGGAGTTTGATGATCAGCGCCTGCAGCTGCGGGATGCCGCGGCCATGTTCGGCGGAGATGAGGAGAGGCTCGCCGAAACCAAGAGCAAAGAACTCGGACATCAGTCCGTCGCGCTCTTCGGTGTCGGCCTTGTTGGCGACGACGACGACCTTCTTGCCAGCCTGGCGAAGCATGGTGGCGACTTCCAGATCGAGGGCGGCGCAGCCTTCGGAAGCGTCGACGACAAGAAGCACGAGCGCGGCGGCGGCGAGGGCGAAGTCGACCTGCTCTTCCACGGCGTCAGCGATGAGCTTGGGCGTCAGCTCGGCGCGATACAGACCGATGCCGCCGGTATCCATCAAGGTATAGCGACCTTCGAAGATGTCGGACGTGATGAGGTCACGCGTGACCCCAGGTTGATCGTGCACGATCGAGATGCGGCGTCCCACCAGACGGTTGAAGAGGCGACTCTTACCGACGTTCGGCCGTCCCACGATGGCTACCGCGCGCGAAATTTCTGTGTTCCGTTCCATGGGAGGACAGTCAGGGCTACCTGACCGCCTAGCAAGCAAGGATGCGTCAGCGACGCGGGATGGTGTCCAAGAAGCGGGCGATTCGCTCACCAGCCTCATGGATTTTCTCGTAGCTGGTCGAGAAGGACGCACGGCAGAAACCAGCGCCGGCCTCACCGAAGGCGGTACCCGGGACCATCGCCACTTTCTGCTGTTCGAGGAGCTTCTGGGCGAAGGTCATGGAATCCATACCGGTCGAGGTGATGTCCGGAAAGGCGTAGAACGCTCCCCGCGGAAGGTGGCACGGCAGGCCGAGCTCGTTGAAGCGGCGGACGATAAAGTCGCGGCGCTCGCGATACTTGTCGCGCATATGGAGCATCGAATCGCGGCCGTTACGGAGCGCCTCAACGGCGGCTTCCTGGCTCATGATGGGAGCGCACATGATGCCATACTGGTGCACCTTGAGCATACCGTCGATGACGGCGGCGGGACCGCAGGCGTAGCCGATGCGGAAGCCGGTCATCGCGAAAGCCTTTGAGAAACCGTGCAGGAAGACCGTGCGCTCGCGCATGCCGGGCAGCGAGGCGATGGACACGTGGTCACCTTCGAACGTGAGTTCGGAGTAGATCTCATCCGAAGCGACCAGGAGGTCCTTCTCGATGGCGAACTTGGCGATGGCCTCGAGCTTGGAACGGTCGGCGGTGCCGCCGGTCGGGTTCGTCGGGAAATTCAGGATGAGCAGTTTGCAGCCCGGCTGCCAGGCGGCACGCAAGGCGGCCGGATCGAGCGCGAACTGGTCGGCAGCGACGGTGCGGATCGGAATGGCTTCGGCGTGGCAGAGCGTGACGCTCGGCGCGTAGCTCACGTAGCAGGGCTCGTGGTACAGCACCTTATCGCCAGGATTCAGGGTCGAGCGGAGCAGGATATCAAGGGCTTCGGACACGCCGATGGTGCCAAGGATCTCGGTCTCGGGATCATATTCGGGGCCGTAGTTCTTGGCGACGTAACGGGAAATCTCCTCGCGGAACTGCTGGGTGCCGCGGTTATCCGTGTAAGAAGTGCGTCCCTTCTCGAGGGAAGAGATCGCAGCTTCGCGGATGTGGTAGGGCGTGACGAAGTCGGGTTCGCCGATGCCTAGCGACACGGCGTCCTTCATCTTCGATACGATGGCAAAGAAGTCACGGATGCCCGATTTGGGCAAGGTCGCGACATGTCGCGCCACGAAACGGCCTGAAGAATCCATGGTCAGGCTGGGCTCAAGGGCTGACCGAGGGCTGGTCGCGACGGGAAGCTTCGGCGTTCACGATGAAGCCGTCCTTCTTGTAGGCGCGGAGGAAGAAGTGGGTCGAAGTGCCCTGCACGCCGTCGATGCGGGCGAGGCGCTCATGGACGAAGCCGGCCACCTTGTAGAGGTTGTCGGCCGTGACGACGACGAGGAGGTCGTAGCCGCCGGACATGAGGTAGCAGCTCTCCACCTGTTCGAAGCTGGAGATGCGTTCGGCGATACCGTCGAAGCCGCCGACGCCTTCGGTGCGAATCTTGATTTCGATGACCGCGCGGACGCGGTGCTCGGACTCGTAGCTCGGGTTCAACACCGGGCGCATGCCCAGGAGGACACCCTGCTGGCGCAAGGCGGCGAGCTCACGGTCCACGGCTTCGGCGCCGAGACCGAGGATTTTGCCGATCTGGGCGGTATCGAGGGCTTCCCCATCGAGGATGAGCTTGAGTACGGAGTTCATGGCGAAAATTAGGACTGCTTGACCGCGCGGCGGGCGCGGACGGCGGCAGCAAGTCCGTCGAGGACCGGGATGGTCTCCTGGAAAGAGATGCAGGCGTCGGTAATACTGCAACCGTAGGTGGAGGCGTCCTTGCCCTTCCAGTCCTGGCGGCCTTCGACGAGGTGGCTTTCGACCATCACGCCCGCAATCACGTGCGAACCCGCGGCGACCTGGGCGGCGATGTCCGCGGCGACGAGCGGCTGGCGACGATGATCCTTCGAACTGTTGCCGTGCGAGCAATCGATGACGAGGCGGGAGCTGAGGCCGGCCTTCAGGATGCGGGCCGCGGCGTCGGTGACGAATTCGGCGCCGTAGTTAGGGCCAGTGCGGGAACCACCACGCAGGATGATATGCGCGTCGGGGTTACCCGCAGTCTGGAAGATGGCGACGACCCCTTCCTTGGTGACGGACGGGAACCAGTGGGACGCACGAGCGGAGAGGCAGGCGTCGACGGCGACCTGGATCGAACCGTCGGTACCGTTCTTGAAACCGACCGGCATGGACAGACCCGAAGCGAGCTCGCGGTGGAT
>SXGQ01073546.1_pt1 | contig 26664 bp, 30 predicted proteins | sample 3178371 | NCBI WGS metagenome assembly SXGQ01 (sample SAMN11356859, study PRJNA531348) | freshwater metagenome | isolation source: freshwater sample F1-20 | place: China: Fuxian Lake, Yuxi | collected 2017-12-25 | reverse complement strand
TGCTCCCGGCGGGCGTGCAGGTCCTCGACGAGCGGGCGCAGGAGCGAGGGCGGCGGGGTCTCGATGCTCATGCCCGGGATCGTACTGCCGAAAGTAGGACGTGCCACTCCCTACTTCGTCAGGCGGCGATGCGGCTGCACGCCCGGCCGTCGCCCTTCGCCTGGTAGAGCGCGCCGTCGGCCCGTCCCAGCAGGTCGGCGATCGGCTCCCCGGCACGGCGCAGCGCGATGCCCGCCGAGCAGGTCTGCCCATCGGGCGTCAGCGAGCGCAAGCGCTCGACGATGCCCAGCGCGCCCTTCGCGTCGCAGCCGGGGAGGCCGACGACGAACTCCTCACCGCCGATGCGCGCCAGCAGGTCGATGCTCCGCAGCGCCCCCGCCCACGACGCCGCGGCGCGCTGGAGCAACTCGTCGCCGGCCTGGTGGCCGTGCGCGTCGTTGAACGCCGTGAAGTGGTCGAGGTCGATCATCGCGACGCACAGTGGCGCGCCGGTGCGGTCGGCCACCGCGCACTCACGGTCGATGAACGCGTCCCACGCGCGCCGGTTGGGCAGCGACGTCAGCGCATCGGTCCGCGACTGATGCTGCAGGCGGTCCAGCAGGTCGCCCCGCTCGATGATCCCGGCGGCGTCCGCCGCGAGCAGGCCGATGATCTCGACCTTGCGGTCCTCGACCGATTCGAGCGTCTGCTCCCAGCCGACGATGACCGCACCGATCGCGCGGTCCTCGCGGACGATCGGCTCCCAGAGGATCGAGTGGACGTCCTCCATGAGGGCGAACCGGTTCCGGATGCCCGCGTCGTCGCGGTGGTCGGAGACGAAGTGGCGCTCGGGCCCCGCCAGGACGCGCCCGGTCACCGAGCCGGGGTCCAGGGGCATGGGCGGCAGCGAGAGGACCGCCGGCGCGCCGTACTCGGCGGTGACGCGGAGCAGTCCGTCGTCGCCGACCTCCAGGATCACCGCAGCACGCGCGCCGGAGACGGCACATGCCGCCTCGCAGAGACGCCCGCGCGCGTCGCCGGAGATGTCGCGTGCGGCGGCCGCGACGGTGCGGACGTCCGCGAGCAGTTCGCGCTCGCGGCGATGCCCCTCGCGCAGGCTCTCCACGAGCCGCTGGACGACGTAGCCGATCAGCGCCGCGACGGCCACCGCGGTGCCGACGCGGTGCCAGTCCTCGGTCTCGAACTCCGGCGGGCCCACCGTGAACATCGGGATCGTGAGCACGGCCGCGAGCCCCGCGACGCCCGCCCAGAGCTGGGCCCGGGTGCCGTAGAGGGCGAACCAGATGACCGGCAGGACGCCGAGGACCGCGAGACCACGGCGGGGCCCGGTGCTCTCGACGTCGACGAGGTAGACGACCAGGAAGTAGCCGAGCGCAGGGGTGGCCTGGGTCCAGACGCCCACCGCGCCGACGAGCGGGATCAGCAGCGCGAACGCCACGAGCACGGCCTCCAGCGCCAGCGCCGGCAGCAGGTCGCCGATGGACATCCTGCCGGGACCGACGACGGCGAGCCCGAAGGCGAACATGGACGCGATGACGAACGGGGCGATCCGCCGCAGCACCACGCTCGGGGGCGCACTCAGGGGCTTCCCCGGGACCAGCTCATGCTCCATCGCTGAACGCATCGGCGTCCGCTCGGTGGAGCTTGACCCCTCAGGGGTCACACATACGTACGCCCTACCGGCCCTTCCACTCCGGATCGCGCTTCTCGAAGAAGGCCTGGACGCCTTCCTGGATGTCCTCCGTGGCGAACGCCAGCGACAGGTTGTGCTGCAGGTAGCGCAGGGCCTCGTCGAACGGGAGGTCCTGCTGGCGGTGCATGGCGTCCTTGCCCAGGCGCATGAGCACGGGCGACTTCGACGCCAGGCGGGCGGCCCAGTCGGCGACGAACGCGTCGAACTCCTGGGCGGGGACGACCCGGTTGACGATGCCGATCCGCTCGGCCTCCTCGGCACTGATGCGCTCGCCGAGCAACAGCAGCTCACTGGCCTTCTTGCGCGGGACGTTGCGGTAGATCAGCGCCATGATCATGAACGGGAACACCCCGACGTTGATCTCGGGCGTCCCGAACGTCACGCCCTCCTTGGCGACGATGAGGTCGCACGCCAGCGCCAGGCCGAGCGCGCCGGCCAGGACGTGGCCGTTCGCCGCGCAGATCGACGGCTTGCCCAGCTCCCCGATGAGCGCGAAGAGGTCCGGGAAGCGGCCGATCGCGTGGTGCTTGTGCACGAGCGGCACGTCGGCGGCGAACCCGCCGAGGTTGCCGCCGGACGAGAAGACCTTCTCGTGCGTCGAGGTCAGGACGACGGCGCGGACGGCGTCGTCGTCGCGCGCGGCGGTGAACGCCGCGAGCAGGTCGTCGAGCAGCTCGTCGGACAGCGCGTTGCGCGTGTCGGGCTGGTCCAGGGCGATGGTGGCCACGCCGGAGTCCGTCCCGTAGGCCAGGGTCGTGAAGTCGGGCACGGCGCGGGAGCGTACCGCCGGCGCGGTCAGCGGCGGCGCAGGCGGACCGTCTGCTGGGCCGTGACGGTCCCGCCATCGGCCCCGCGGAAGACGAGCCGCACGGTCGCCTTCCCGCCCCGGGCCAGGCGCGTGCGCGCCGTGCGTGACAGGCGCACCGTGAGCGTTTCCGCCCGGCCGGCGCGCACCGAGCGCTTCGCCGTCGCCAGCCGCCGGGTGCCGAGCGTCAGCCGTGCCTCGAGGCGGCCACGCTGGGGGGCGGTGAACCTCAGGCGCACCCGCGCGGAGGACTGGGCCGAGGCGAGGCCCGCGCGCAGCGAGCCGAGCGACGACTTCAGGGCGCGGGAGGTGAGCTCACGGCGCGACGGGGTCCGCGCCGGGGGCTCCTGCCGCGGGGCGGACGGCGGGACCACCGTGGGCGCGACGACGCGGATCGCCGCGATCGTGCTGCCCGCTGCGCCGTAGGCGTCGCGGACCGTGAGCCGCACGGGGACCGTTCCGGCGACCGCGAACGCGGTGGTCAGCCGGGCCTCGCGTCCCTCGATCGTCCCGTCGGCCCCGACGTCCCACGCGTACTCGGCCACGCCCTCCTCGTCGGTCGATCCGCTGCCGTCGAGCATGGTGGGCACGCCCACGGTGGCCTGCCCCGCGGTGATGGTCGCGACCGGCACGGGATTGCCGCCGCCGACGTCGGCGCCCGCGCACGATCCCGCAGGACACAGGAAGGTCGAGCGGTAGAGGTTCCAGTGCGTGTCGAGGTAGGAGCCGGACGCGGGCGCGGCGTTGAAGTAGTCGTCGCCCCCGCAGTCGTAGGCCTGCTGCGCGCACGGGTACGACATGTCCGCCGACGGGCCGCCGTCGTCGTAACACATGACGTCGTACTCGTCGGAGCAGTGCCCGGCACCCGTCGAGTTCGGCGCGGAGTCCTGGACGGCGCCGAGGTTATGGCTGACCTCGTGCAGCACGGTGGTCAGGCGCGACCCCAGGAAGTTCGCGTCGTTGCCGTCACCGAACGCCATCGCCCACAGCCCGCCGGCGTTCGCGGCGTTCGTGCTGCCAGGCCGATCGTCGAGGTACACGGTGGCGATGCCGGCCACGCCGTCGGAGGCGTACACGTGGTCGGCGTAGACGAGGTAGTTGCGCTTGCCGGTCATCGCGGCGACCGACGGCGCGAGGTCGTTGCGCAGCTGCGTCATCCGCCCGCCCGCGGCGAGCTGGCGGTACGCATTGGCGGTCCGCGGGAGCCGGATGCTGAGGATGTCGACGTAGCCGGCGCCGCACTTCGTGCCGACGTCGAAGCGCAGCGTCTTGGTCTGGCCCGAGGCCCCGAGCAGGATGTCCGACATGTCGCGCGCGTCGCCCTGGATGAGGTCGCGCATCGTCGCGAAGCGGTTCGGGCGGTCCGACGGGTAGGCGTAGATGACTTTGACCCGCGGGCCCGTGTGCGCCTGGTGCGTGGTGTCGTCCGTCGCCTGCTCGATGCCGCACCATGGCCCGGTCCGCAGCCCGCTCGTCGATGCCGCGCCGAACGTGCCGCGCCGGATCTTCTTCAGCTGGCGCTTCAGCTTGCGGTCCGCGCCGTCGGGGATCCGGTCGCCATGCGTGGCCCCGGGCAGGACGGGGCGGACCTTCCCCGACCGCGCGGACGCGGCCAGCGGCGGCACGAGGCCGAGCAGGATCAGGGCGATCACGACGGGGAGGGGCGGACGGGGCACCAGGACCCTGTCGGCACCGGTACGCACGTGTCCGACCCCGCCCCACGACGTTGGACGGAAAGCCGGAGCAGCGGGTCGGCGCATCCCCCTTGTCGTAGGAAGTAGGAAGTTCTACTGTCTACTCCATGACCACCGCCGCCGACGACGTCCTCAAGCCCGACTACGCCGCGCAGCGCGGGCACTTCATCTTCAACGAGGAGCACGAGCAGCTGCGCGAGGGCATCCGGGCGTTCGCGCAGAAGGAGCTCGCGCCCCACGCCGACGAGTGGGAGGAGACGACGTTCCCCGACTCGGTCTTCCACCGCATGGGCGAGCTGGGCTACCTCGGCCTGGACAAGCCCGAGGAGTACGGCGGCCAGGGCGGCGACTACTTCACCGCGATGGTCCTCGCCGAGGAGATGGCCCACGCGCACTCCGGCGGCCTGGCGATGGGCGTGGCGGTCCAGACCGACATGGCGCTCCCGCCGATCCTCGCGTTCGGCACCGAGGAGCAGAAGCAGGAGTGGGCGGTCCCCGCGATCAAGGGCACGAAGATCCTCTGCCTGGGGATCACCGAGCCCGACGCCGGCTCCGACGTCGCGGGCATCAAGACCCGCGCGGTCAAGGACGGCGACGACTGGGTCAACAACGGCGCGAAGACCTACATCACCAACGGCCACCGCGCCGACGTGATCGTCCTCGTGACGAAGACCGATCCGGACGCCGGCTACGACGGCTTCACGCTCTTCCTCGTGCCGATGGACACCCCGGGCGTCATCCGCGAGAAGCGCCTGCAGAAGCTCGGCATGCACGCGTCGGACACCGCGCTGCTGGCCTTCCAGGACGTCCGGGTGCCCGCCAGCGCGGTCCTCGGCCAGGTCGGCAAGGGCTTCTACCACATCATGTGGGAACTCCAGGGCGAGCGGATGATCGGCGCCGCGGGCTGCGTCGCCGGCGCGCAGCTGGCGTTCGAGAAGACGCTGACCTACGCCAAGGAGCGCGAGGCGTTCGGCCGCCCGATCGCGAACTTCCAGGTCACCCGCCACAAGTTCGCCGAGATGGCCACGAAGATCGAGTCAGCGCGGCAGATGGTCTACGTCACCGCATGGCGCTTCGCCAACGGCGAGTACCCCGTGCGCGAGATCTCGATGGCGAAGCTGCACGCGTCGCGCGTGTCCGTCGAGGTCGCCGACGAGTGCATCCAGATCCACGGCGGCGCCGGCTACATGAAGGAGTACGGCATCGAGCGGGTGTGGCGTGACCTGCGCCTGAACCGGATCGGGGCCGGCACAGACGAGGTCATGCTCGAGGTGATCGGGAAGTCCTACGGGATCTAGGCGCCCACCCGGATCAGCTTCTTGTTGACGAACTCGTCCGCCCCGTAGCGGCCGAGTTCGCGCCCGAAGCCCGACGCCTTGACCCCGCCGAACGGCAGTTCCACCCCGTCGGCGCCCACGATGTTCACGTAGACCATCCCGGCGTCGATGCGGTCGGCCACGCGCTGGGCCTGCTCGGGGTCGTCCGTGAACACGTAGGAGCCGAGGCCGTACGGGGTGTCGTTGGCGACGGCGATCGCCTCGTCCTCCGAGGACACCCTGTAGACCTGGGCGACCGGGCCGAAGAACTCCTCGCCGTACGCGGGGTTGTCCTCGGCGATGTCGCCCAGCACGGCGGTGTTGAAGAACGTGCCGTTGCGCCCTCCCCCGGCCAGCAGCGTCGCGCCGTGATCGAGCGCGGCCTTGACCTGCGCGTCGAGCCGGTCGGCCGCCGTCGCTGACGAGAGCGGCCCGATCGCCGCGTCGTCCTTCGTCGGATCGGACGGCTCGACCGCCGTCAGCGCGGCCGTGAACTTCGCCACGAAGTCGTCGTAGAGCTCGTCGATGACGACGAACCGCTTCGCGGCGTTGCAGGACTGACCGGTGTTGTCCAGGCGCGCGTCCACGGCCGCCTGCACGACCGCGTCGAGATCGCTTGCGCCCAGCACGATGAACGGGTCCGAGCCGCCGAGCTCCAGCACGACCTTCTTCAGGTGCCGGCCGGCGATCTCCGCGACGGCGGCGCCCGCGCGGCCGGACCCCGTCAGCGACACGCCCTGCACGCGGGGGTCGGCGATCACCGTGGCCACCTGGTCGTTCGTCGCGTAGATGTTGATGTACGCGTCGGTGGGCACGCCCGCCTCGTGGAACATCGCCTCCATCGCCGCGGCCGACTCCGGGCACTGCGGGGCGTGCTTGAGCAGGATGGTGTTGCCGATGATCAGGTTCGGACCCGCGAACCGGGCCACCTGGTAGTACGGGAAGTTCCACGGCATGATCCCCAGCAGGAGGCCCATGGACGTCCGGCGGATGATCGCCGAGCCCTCCCCCTCGAGGAGGTCGATCGGCTCGTCTGCGAGGAAGCGTTCGGCGTTGTCGGCGTAGTACTCGTAGATGGCGCCGGCGAAGTCGACCTCGCCCAGGGCCTGCTCGATCGGCTTGCCCATCTCCCGGACGATGATCTTCGCGAGGTCCTCGCGCCGCTCGACATGCAGCTCGCCGACGCGCCGGATCGCAGCGGCCCGGTCGGCCAGGGGCGTCTCCCGTGCCCAGCCCGGATGCGCGGCGTGCGCGCGGCCGATCGCCCCCGCCAACTCGTCGTCGGTGATCGTCGGGAAGGTGGTGAGCGTCTCGCCCGTCGCCGGGTCCACTACCGCGTAGTCAGCCATGTGCCTCGGTCCAGTGGTTGGTGGGTGCGCCGATTCTTGCGCACCGGCGACACGACGACCCGCAGTAGACCGAACCGGGACACTGTCGCCGTGCTCGCTGCCCTGTCCGCGCCCGACGCCGCCGTCGTGGTCCTCATCGTCGGCGCCCGGCTGCTCATCCCACTGCTCATCCCGCGGTGGCCCCTGATGATCCTCGTCGCCTTCGCGCTCGACGGGATCGACAACGGGCTGCTGTCGTCCTTCACCGACGTCGACATGTCGGCCGACGGGCCGTACCAGAGCTGGGACAAGGCGCTCGACATCTACTACCAGTCGATCGCGTACCTGGCCGCGATGCGCAACTGGACGAGCCGCCCGGCCTTCCGCATCGCGCAGTTCCTCTTCTTCTACCGCCTGGTCGGCGTCGTGGCCTTCGAGCTCACGGGCGAGCGGGCGCTCCTGCTCGTCTTCCCCAACACGTTCGAGTTCTTCTTCATCGCCTACGAGCTCATCCGGCTGCGCCGCGAGCCCGCGCGCTGGGGCCCGCGGTTCTGGCTGCTCGTCGCCGCCGGGCTCTGGGTCTTCGTGAAGCTCCCGCAGGAGTGGTGGATCCACATCGCGCAGCTCGACTTCACCGACACCGTCGCCGACCACCCGTGGGTCGGGGCGGTCGCCCTGGTGGGCGGCGCGGGCCTGGCGGCGGTCGGGTGGTTCGTGGCCCGGCCGCGCATGGGGCCGCCGGACTGGCCGTGGCGCATCGCGGCCGACCCCCCGCCCGCGGTGGACCCGCACACGCGCCCGGTGCGCGCGCCCGAAGTCGCGGAGAAGGTCGCGCTGCTGGCGCTGATCTGCGTGATCTTCGCCGAGATCCTGCCGAGCATCGACGTGCCCCCCTGGCAGGTCGCCGTCGGGGTCGGGTGTGTCGTCGTCCTGAACGCGACGATCGCGATCGGCAGCGGCGGTCAGCAGGGCACCGCGGCGGCGGTCCGACGCTTCGCCGCGCTGCTCGCCGTCAACCTGCTGCTGGTGTTCGCCGCCAGCGCCGTGCTCACCGGGCCGGCGGATTTCCAGCTCGGTGCCGGGCTGTTCTTCGCGTTCCTGCTGAGCGTGATCATCGGGCTGTATGACGTGTGCAAGCCGGCGCGTGACGCGCGCGACGCTGGCGGTCCGTGACGCCGTCCTGCGTCAGGCCAGCTCGTCGCGGCGACGCCGCAGCCCCTCCGCGGTCATCGGGACGACCAGGACGTCGTGCAGCTTCCATTCGCTGCGCAGCAGCCGCTCGGCCGCGTCGTTCACGCGCGCGGTGAGGTCGGCGTCGTCGACCGGCACGACGCGTGCCTCACCGGCGAACACGTGCCCTTCCTCCCGCAGGCGCACGTCGACGTCCTGGACCCACGGCAAGCCACGCAGCAGCTCCTCGGCGCGCGCGGTGGCCGGGTGGGGCCGCGCGAGGTCGTACGTCGTCGGGCGCGCATCCATCAGCTCGTTGCCGGCCGCCCGCACGGTGCGCCAGCCGTCGCGCGTGACATCGAGGGCGATCAGCGCGCCCGCGACCGCATCGGCGAACCAGAGACCGAACCCGATCCCGAGGACACCGACCGCGGCGGCACTGGCGGTCATCCAGTCGGCCCGGTTCATCTCCGCGTCGGCGTAGAGCACCTTGTCGTGCAGCTCGGCTGCCAGCTTGCGCTTGACGCGACCCAGCAGCACAGGCGGCAGGCCGGAGTACGCCAGGGCGCCGAGCATGAGCCACCCCGACCAGATCTCGTGGCCGAAGAGCTGCATGACCCCGACCGCGGGCCGCTCGGCGGTGGCCAGCTTCATGAGCGAGTCGCCGAGCACGAAGAGCCCGAAGACGAGGAGCGCGAGCGCTGCGGCCAGGAACGCGATAGACGTGATCCGGTGCCACCCCCAAGGATGCCGCTCGTCCGGAGGGCGATGGCGGAGCCGCGCCGCGACGAGGAACGCGATCGGGGGCAGAAGGCTGAGGATGTCCTCCGCCCATGCCGCCTTCATCGCCTGGGACTGCCCGAGCGTCAACCCGACGACGATGACCGCGGACGTCATGTACGCCAGGGAGATCCACTGCAGCCGGACGGCGCGGCGCATGGCGTCGGCCTTCTCGGGCGGCAGCTCGGCGTGGCGTGAGGGTGTCATCGCTCGCCCGCCTCGGCGAGCATGCGCCGGATCTGCTCCTCGCGGTTGAGCAGGTACCGCTCGAGCGCGACGAGCATCGCGTTCTCTCCGGCCCGCACGAACATCACGTGCTTCTGGGTCACCTGCTCGCCGCCGATCTCCGTGCTCGTCTCCGCGTAGGGGCGCGTCGGTGCCACCTGCTTCTTCGCCGGATTGCGGCTGGTCACCCCGCCGATCACGATGTCGAGTTCGCCGCCGTGCAGGCGCTCCACGAGCGACTCCTCGCCGCCGCGCTCGTAGCGCACGCCCGCGCGCTGCTGCGCCGCGAAGCCCGTCACGAGCCGCACCTCCACGCCGCGCGGGCGCGCCGCGTCGAGGATGACGTAGGGCTCCTCCTCGCTCACGCCGACCCGCAGCGTCCCCCCGTCGCGCACGCGGTCCAGCGTCCCGTCGACGTCGTCGGGGTACTGGCACCCGGCGGCGAAGAGGACGATCGCGAGCAGCAGGATGACCGCGCGTGCGCGCACGTCCGCGCTGTACCCGCACATGCGACGGGTTCAAGCGCGGGTCAGCCGCCCGCGGACAGGGCGTCGGCGGCGGGCACGACGGCGGCGCCCATGTTGCGCTCCATCATCGTCAGCGCCGCCTCGGCAAGCTCACCGTCGATGTGGGCGACGGCGTCGCGAGCGACGGTGAGGTCGAGGCCGCGCACGTACGCGTCCAGCGCGCTGTAGAGCACGCACTGCTCGGCCACCTGCCCGCAGAGGATGACCCGCGTGGCATCGTGCTCGCCGAGCAGCAGGTCCAGCGAGGTGCCGAAGAACGCTGAATGCCGCGTCTTGGGCAGGAACGGAGCCCCGGTGGGCGGCGCGCACGCGTCGATCAGCTCGGGATGCCCGCCCGCCCGCGCGCGGGCGATGATCGCCTCGGGCCCCGCGGTCCAGTCGTCGTGACGATCGTTGACGTAGAGCACGGGGACGCGCCGCTGCACCGCCTCGGCCACGAGGTACTGCAGGGAGGCGAGCGTGGCCGCGGCGCTCTCGGCCAGCTGCTCGCCTCCCTCGAACTCGTAGTGGTTGAACACATCGACCACCACGAGTGCCGTGCCTGAGGGGGATGGCACGACGGGCCCTACGAAACGGCGTCCTTGATCTTCCCGACGACCCCGTTGCCGTTGTTGGCGACCTCGCCCGTGGGCTCGTCGGACAGGCCCGCCTTCTCGCGCAGCCGGCGCGCGATCTCGGCGATCTCCTCGGGCTCGTAGCCGGGCGCGAAGACGCCCTCCTGCGCGGGCAGGTCGAACGCCGGGAAGCCCTCGGGCGCCTCGTCGACGACCTGCAGCGGGTCGCCGGTCTCCGGGTGGGGGCCGGTGAAGACCGCGGCGAGCTCGTGGTAGTCCGACGGCGAGAAGCGGTAGAGCTTGGTGTGCTCGCCGCGCTGGATGTGCGGCTGGCACTCCGGGATCTTGTCGGTCGGGATCCGCGGCGACGGGAACATCTTCATGAGGTCCGCGCCGGTCAGCAGCTCGATGGCGCGGGCGTAGGCGACCTGGTGGACGCCGCCGCGGACGAGGAGGTAGCCCGTCAGCGCCCGCGCGGCCGGGTGGTCGACCATCTCGTAGACCTTGAGCTTGCCGTTTCGCGCGCCGGTCTCGAGGAAGAAGTTGTGCGTCAGGTCCTCGATGAGATCACCGGTCGACGTGACGTAGTCGCCGTTCCACGGCTTGCCGTTGGAGTCCTGCACCAGCGTGCCGGCGCCGCCCGCGGCGAAGTGCTGCGGGTTCATCGCGTCCTTGGGGTCGGGCAGGTTCCCCGCCTCGCCGGCACCGGTGAGCATGGTGTTGATCGCGGTGGAGACGAGCTCGATGTGCCCGAACTCCTCCGCGGCGATGTTCGAGACGAGGTCGAAGAACGGGCGCGCGCCCTGGCGCGCGCGGAAGTTGAACGACTGGAACGTGTAGTTCATGAACGTCGACATCTCGCCGAACTTGCCGCCCAGCAGTTCCTGGACGACGGCGGCGCCGGCGGGATCGGGCGTCGACGGGGGCGGCATCTCGGCCTGCAGGCGATCGATACGAAGGATCATGCGAACTCCTCGGAGCAGGGGACGTGCTGGTCCGGTGCCCGGCCCGCACCCGGGTAAACACGGATCCGAGCCGCCCTAGGCTGGGGCTCGTGCTCGCCGGTGTGCGCCACATCCCCTCCTGGACGACGGCCATCCCGGTCGTCGCCCTGCTGACCCTGATCCCCACCTGGGGTGCGAAGCCCCCGGGCATCGTGCTCGGCGTCATCGCCCTGCTGCTCGGAGGCGCGGTGTTCGCCGCCGTCCACCACGCCGAGGTCATCGCCCACCGCGTCGGCGAGCCGTTCGGCTCACTCGTCCTGGCGATCTCGGTGACGATCATCGAGGTGGGCCTGATCGTGACGCTCATGGTGTCGGGAGGCTCGGAGACCGACACGCTCGCGCGCGACACCGTGTTCGCCGCCGCGATGATCACCTGCAACGGCATCCTCGGCCTGTCGATCCTCGTCGCCGCGCTCCGGCGGCACGTCGCCGAGTTCAACGCCGAGGGCATGGCGTCGGCGCTGGCCACGGTGGGGACGCTCGCGACGCTCACGCTGGTCCTGCCCACGTTCACGACGAGCGCGTCCGGGCCGGAGTTCACGGCCGGGCAGCTCGCCTTCGCCGCGGTCGCCTCGATCGCCCTGTACGCGCTGTTCGTCCTCGTCCAGACGGTGCGCCACCGCGACTACTTCCTCCCCGACGAAGCCGATGCGCCGCCGGAGGTGCACGCCGCGCCGCCGACGAATCGTGAGGCGCTCACGAGCCTCGGCCTGCTGGTCGTCGCGCTGGTCGCCGTCGTCGGGCTCGCCAAGGTCGAGTCGCCGGCGATCGAGGACGCCGTGGGCGCGATCGGCGCGCCCGCCTCCGCGGTGGGCGTCGCGATCGCGCTGGTGGTCCTGCTCCCCGAGACGATCGCCGCCATCCGCAACGCCGCGCGCGGCCGGGTGCAGACGAGCATGAACCTCGCGTTCGGCTCGGCGATCGCCAGCATCGGGTTGACGATCCCGGCGATCGCCGTCGCATCGATCTGGCTCGACGGGCCGCTCGTGCTCGGCCTCGGCCCGACCCAGATGGTGCTGCTCGCGATCACCGCGGTCGTGGGCGCGCTCACCGTCCTGCCCGGCCGCGCGACCGTGCAGGAGGGCGGCGTGCACCTCGTGCTCTTCGCCGCCTTCCTCGTGCTGGCCGTCAGCCCGTAGGCGCGCCCACCCGAGCCGGCGCGCCCGCCGCGGCGCGTGTGCCGCCGAAGACGACCGCGCCGTCGTCGACCGCGCCGCGCCGGAGCGCGACGACGTCGTGGGCGTAGCTCATCCGCATCTTCCACGGCGCCTTCGATCCCTGCTGCGGGAACTGGTCGAGCGCGCGCAGGACGTAGCCCGCGGTGAAGTCGAGCATCGGCTCCTCGGTCACGTCCGGGTCCGCGTTCTCCGGGCGGATCCACGCGTGGCCGTGGGCGTCGAGGTGGTCGAGCATCCGGCACAGGTACGCAGACGTCAGGTCGCACTTCAGCGTCCAGGACGCGTTCGTGTAGCCGATCGCGAAGGCGAGGTTCGGGACGCCCTCGAGCATCATGCCCTTGTAGGTCATGCGCTTCGGGACATCGATCGTCTCGCCGTCGACCGTCAGCTCGATGCCGCCGAACGCGAGCAGGTTCAGGCCGGTCGCGGTCACGATGATGTCGGCCTCGAGCTCGCGGCCGGACTCCAGCGCGATGCCGCGCTCGGTGAACGTCGCGATGCGGTCGGTGACCACGGACGCCGTCTCGCGGCGGATCGCCTTGAACAGGTCAGCGTCGGGCACCAGGCACAGGCGCTGATCCCACGGGTTGTAGGTGGGCGTGAAGTGCGTGTCGACGTCGTAGCCCTTGGGCAGGCGCATCTTCACGCCGAACTTCAGCAGCCGCTTCATCGCCGCGGGCCGGCGGCGGGCGAACTGGAAGTTGGCCGTCTGCATCCCGACGTTCTTCCAGCGCACGATCCCGTACGCCGTCCGCGCCGGCAGCACGCGCTTCAGGCCGTTCGCCACCGGGTCCTTCGCCGGGAGCGACACGACGTACGTCGGCGACCGCTGGAGCATCGTGACGTGCGCGGCGCCGCCCTTGGCCAGCGCCGGGACGAGTGTCATCGCCGTCGCCCCGCTGCCGATCACGATGACCTTCTTGCCCGCGTAGTCGAGGTCCTCCGGCCAGTGCTGCGGGTGGACGACCGTCCCCGCGAACCGCTCGCGCCCGGGGAACTCCGGGGTGTAGCCCTCGTCGTAGCGGTAGTAGCCGCTGCACAGGGACAGGAAGCCGCAGGTGAACCGCACGCGCTCGCCGGTGTCAGTGCGCTCGGCCTCGACGTCCCAGCGGGCGTCCGGCGTCGACCAGGACGCCGAGACGACCTTGTGGCCGAACCGGATCCGGCGGTCGATCCCGTGCTCGCGCGCGGTGTCCTGGACGTAGCGCAGGATCGACGGACCGTCCGCGATCGCCTTGGCGTCGGTCCACGGGCGGAAGTCGTACCCGAGGGTGTGCATGTCGCTGTCCGAGCGACTGCCGGGGTAGCGGAAGAGGTCCCACGTGCCGCCGATGGTGTCGCGAGCCTCGAGGATCGCGTACGTCGTCCCGGGGCGACGCTGCTGCAGGTGCACGCCGGCGCCGATGCCGGAGAGCCCGGCGCCGACGATCAGCACATCGAGGTGCTCGGAGGTCATGCCGCGATGTTACCGGTCGGTAGCAATGCGCGTGACGGGTCTCAGCGCCCGACCGAGCGCAGGACCTCCTCCGCCGACGCGGACACCCGCCGGCCGGCCTCTTTCGCGCGCTCGCGCAACTGCGCATCCGCGGCCTCCGCCGTCAGCCCCTCGCGCTCCATGAGCACGCCCTTGGCCTGCTCGCGGACCGCCCGGTTCTCCAGGGCGTGCGTCAGCGTGTCGATGCGCGCCTCGAGTTCGACACGTTGCCCGTGCAGGCGCACGGCGACCTCCAGCGCACCCTGGAGCTCCTCGTCGTCGGGCGAGGACGAGAACGCCGAGATGCCACGATCCGCCGCCGACGCGAGGAACCGGGCACTCGGGTCGTCCAGAAGGACGACCACAGGGCCGCTCAGCGCCTCACCCAGCTCCTCGATGAGATCCAGCGCATGCTCGTCGCTCTCGTGGAGGATCACGATCGCGAGTTCCGGGTCGGTCTCCACGATGTCCCGAATGCCCTCGGCAACCGACACCGCCATACCCGTGACGTCGTGCCCGAGGGCCTCGAGCCGCGCCGCCAGGCTCGCGAGTGCGTCGCGGTCTTCGTCGGCAAGGGTGACGCGAAAGCGTGAAGGGATCATCGGCGTTCCTCGGTGGCCCGTCGTCGCAGCGGAAGAGAGAACCACAGCAGAACGTACAGCCCCAGCATGCCCCCGCCGGCGGCGGCGGACGCCAGGCCTCCGAACAGGACGTCGGAGACGAGGAGGACCGCGCCGCTCATCGCGAGTGCCAGCAGCGCCAGACCGGCGATCGCCGCACGGGTGGCGAAGAACACGAGACGTTCCTTCTCGCCCTGGCGGAACAGGAGGCGGTGGTACGCCGTCGGCGCGATGAAGCAGGCCGTGGCGGCACCCGCGCACAGCAGCGTCGCGAAGTACACGCCGCGCTGGAAGCTCGTCACCTCCTCGAAGCGGTCCTGGAACGGCACGGCGAGCAGAAAGCCGAAGAGCACCTGCACCCCCGGCATCGCCACGCGGATCTCGTTGAGGACGTCGTCGAGGTTGCGGTTCAGGCGCTCGTGCGCGGACTCCTCCTCTCGCCCCGGGACCACGTCCGCGGTCGTCACCGGCGCGCCTCCCTCACCATCCGCGCGTGCCCGAGCTGCAGCGCATCGGCGCCGGATCGCACCGCGAGCACGGTGGCGACGGTCCGCGTGGCGCGCGGCGCAGCGAGATAGCCCGCGGTGAAGGCCGTCGCGGTCCACTGATCCATGCAGATCGTGCAGGTCAGCAGGTCCGCCACCGCGCGTCGCAGCGGGGTCTGGCCGGGACGCACGTCCTCGGCCAGCTCCCCCGGAGGGCTCGGCGCGTCGGGGTCGACCCGCGTGAACGGCCTGCGCAGCGGACGTGAGACCTTCTCGCGCGAGAGCATGCGGCTCAGGCGGTGGGCGCCGATCGCCAGCAAGGCGAGATCGCCGGCGTCGACGCGGTCGAGGAGGAGGTCCCGGCGCCGGGCGGCCGCCACGACGCCGCCGAGCAGGCCCACGTAGGCGCCCGCCAGCAGGGCATAGGCCCCCAGTGGGCGCTCTGCATCGAACGACGTGGTGTCCTCGGCAGCGGACACCGGGTTCAGACCAGGGCAGACGGGGGTGGCGCGTACGGCTCGGTCGGCAGCTCCGGGTTCTCCGGCGGCTGCTCCGGCTCCGGGCCCTCGGGCGCGGGCTCGTAGTCCGGCTCCGAGGCCGGCTCGGACGGGACCGTCGGATCGGACCCCGGTTCGACCTCCGGGCCGTCAGGCGCCCCGGGCGGCACTTCGTGCTGCGGAGAGGGATCGGGCACCTCGGCCAGCGGCAGGGGATTCATGGCGGACACCTTTCGTCGTGACCCTTCCGGACTGCCCGATCGGGCCGCGGGCGACACCCAGGTTGCCCGCCGCCGGCCAGCGGGTACCGGACGCGCATGCCCGCCGCCATCGTCGACATCGACGGAACGCTCGTCGACACGAACTACCAGCACACCCTCGCGTGGCAACGCGCGTTCAACGCCCACGGACACGAGGTGCCGGCCTGGCGCGTGCACCGGGCGATCGGGATGGGCGGGGATCAGCTCGTCGGTCACCTGATCGGACCGGAGCACGACGCCCGCGTCGGCGATGCCATCCGCGACGACGAAGCCGCCGCGTACGCGGAGCTGATCGATGAGGTGCGGCCGCTGCCGGGCGCGCGCGACCTGCTGGTCGCGCTACGAGATCGCGACCTGACGGTGGTGCTCGCCAGCTCGGCCAAAGCGGACGAGGTCGACCACTATCTCGACCTGCTCGACGCGCGCGACGTCGTCCACGCATGGACGACGTCCGCGGACGTCGAGCAGACCAAGCCCGAGCCCGACCTCGTCGACGCCGCGCTGGAGCGGGCCGGGACGCGCGACGCGGTGATGGTCGGCGACACCGTGTGGGACGTGCGCGCCGCCGCACGTGCCGGGATTCCCACCATCACGCTGCTGTGCGGCGGCTTCGGGGAGGACGAACTTCGCGCCGCGGGGGCGGCGGCGGTCCACGACGACCCCGCCGCGCTGCTCGAGGTCCTGGACCGCTCGTCGCCGTTCGGCGCGCTCACGGCTGGATGAGCACCTTCACCGCGCCGTCGGCCTTCTCCTGGAACATCTCGTAGGCGGCGGGTGCGTCCTCGAGCGTCACGCGGTGCGTGGCGAAGTCGTCGACGCCCAGCCGGTCGCCTTCGGTGAGCAGCGGCAGGATGTCGTCGGTCCACCGGCGGACGTTGGCTTGGCCCATCCGCAGCTGCACCTGCTTGTCGAACATCGTCATCATCGGCATCGGGTCGGCGTTGCCGCCGTACACGCCGAGGAGCGAGATCGTGCCGCCCCGCCGTACGAGCTCCACCGCAAGGTGCAGCGCGCTCAGACGGTCGATGCCCGCGCTCTCCTGGAGCTTGGCCGCCAGGGTGTCCGGCAGCAGGCCCGCCAGCGTCTGCGCGAGCTTGCCCACGGGCGCGCCGTGTGCCTCCATGCCGACCGCGTCGATCACGGCGTCCGCGCCGCGGCCTCCGGTGAGCTGCATCACCGCGTCCACCACGTCGATGCCGTCGTCTGCGAGATCGATGGTCTCCACCCCGCGCGACCGGGCGCGGGCAAGGCGCTCGGGCACGAGGTCGATCCCGATGCATCGCGTGCCCTCGAGCTGGGCGACACGGCACGCCATGTCCCCGATCGGCCCGAGGCCGAGGACGACGAGGGTGTCGCCTTCGTGCACGTCGGCGTACCGCACCCCCTGCCACGCCGTTGGCAGGACGTCGGACAGGTAGACGAAGCGGTCGTCGGGCGGGCCGTGCGGGACCTTGATCGGGCCGTACTGCGCCTGCGGCACGCGGAGCAGCTCGGCCTGGCCGCCGGGCACCTGGCCGTACAGCTTGGTGTAGCCGAAGAGCGCGGCGCCCTGACCGTCGACCCGGGTGGTGTCGCACTGGGACTGCAGCCCCGTCGCGCACGGGTCGCAGTGCCCGCAGGAGATGTTGAAGGGCACCACGACGCGATCGCCGGGGACCAGGTCACGCACCTCGGACCCGACCTCCTCGACGATGCCCATCGGCTCGTGCCCGAGGATGTCGCCCGCGTCGAGGTAGGGGCCCAGGACCTCGTAGAGGTGCAGGTCCGAGCCGCAGATGCCGGATGACGTGACGCGGATGATGGCGTCCGTCGGCTCCTCGACGGCGGGGTCGGGATGGGTGTCGACGCGGACGTCGCGCTTGCCGTGCCAGGTGAGAGCGCGCATGGCTCAGCGGTCCGCCGGCGCGGAGCTGATGTCCGCGAGCACCGAGCGCGGGTCGCGCTCCCTCGCAAGGTCGCCGAGCGAGATCACGCCCACGACACGAGCACCGTCGACCACCGGGATGCGGCGCACGTCGGCGTCGCGCATGAGACGCACGACGTCGCCGACGTCGTCACCGGGCGCGGCGGTCAGGGGCGTGTCGGTCCAGACATCGCGCGCCGAGCACGTGTCGGGCGTGAGGCCGTCGGCGATGGCCCGGATGACGATGTCGCGATCTGTGACCACGCCACAGAGCTTGTCGCCTTCCGTGACCGGCACCATCCCGGTGCCTGCGTCGCGCATGATCGCCGCGATCTCGGTGAGCGGCGCTTCCGGGGCGACTGTCTCGGGAGCGCGGGTCATGACGTCCTGTGCGGTCTGGGTCATGGGTCCTCCTGTTCGGGTGGGGACACCCGGTCGGTACCCAGGCCCGACCGCCCGAAACACGCACCGTCAGGGCACGGCGCGAGCGACGAGGTGCGCGCCCGTCTCGAACAGCTCCCGAGCCGAGGGGGTCAGCTCGGGCGCGCTCTGCAATGCGATGCCGATCACGGCGTGGCTGCGCGCGGCACGTGGCGCGCCGGCGAGCAGGAGGCCCGCACCGTCGGGCGCCCCGAGACCGGTCGCCGACCGCGCGGGCAGCCAGACGGCGCGGCTGACGGCACCGAACTGGACGTCGTCCGGCACGTCCTCCGCGCCGATCTGCGCGAAGCGCCCCCGCAGGCTGGTCACCAGCGCCGTCGCGCCGTCGTCGACGAGGTAGACCGCAGCGTCCAGCGCGTCGAGGCGCCGCCTCAGGACATGCAGCCCGGACCGCAGGCCACGCATGCCCGGCGTGGCGGTGGACACCGCGACGTCACGTGTCGCCGTCGCCCACAGGCGCTGGACCTCGTCCTGATCGTGCAGACGGCCGCGTTCGTGGCGCAGGGCCGCACGCGCGGCCTCCGACCGGCGCGCGCCGCCGGCGTCCATCCCGATGAGCGCGACCAGCGGGCGGCTGCGCGCGATCTGCCGCACCTGCACGGCGAGTGACTGAGCCGGGCGGGCGTGACCCGCGGCCCAGTCCGGGTGCGTGACGCGCGCCACACGGGCATCGGACGTGAAGAAGCTCTGCAGCTCCTCGGCGTCGTCGCCCTGGAACCACGGCGCGACATCGTCGAGGGCGTCGCCGGCGCGCGGGCCGTCGGGCCGTGCCCGGAGCACCGCGTTGGCGAACTCGACGGTCAGGGGCACCGGGCCGGACAGCAGGACGACGCCGAACGGGAGCTCGTCGACGAGATTGCGCCAGGTCGACGCCCCCACGGAGCCGGTGGGCGGGTCGGACCGCTGGTCGATCGCTCGGTCGAGCGGCATGCCGATCTCCTGCAGGCGTCGCACGGCGACGACCCGCGCGGCATCCTCGGTGCGGTACCGGCGCGCGCCGCCGCCGGCCCGCTCGGGGCTGGGCCAGCCAAACCGGCGCTCCCAGGTCCGCAGGCGGTCCCGGGTCATCCCGGTCACGATCGCGAACTCAGAGGCGCTGAGCGTCGGGGCAGACATCGCACCCATGGTGCTACCCCGCTCCGCGTCTCGTAATCGTGTCAGCCGCGCAGGGCCGCGAGCGCCGCCTGGACGTGCGGGTAGCGCGGCAGCAGCTCGCCGAGCCCTGCCTGGTCGAGGGACGCCGCCGCGATCGTGCCCGCGCCCGCCAGGACGAACTGGCCCCCTCGATCCCGCACGTGGCGCCGCGCGTACAGGAGGACCGAGAGCGCGGTCGTGTCCAGGAACGGCGCGGCCGTGAGGTCGAGGCAGACGTCGACATCCTCTTCGAGCAGCGGTTCCAGCACGGCGCGCAGGTTCGGCGCGGCGAAGACGTCGACCTCGCCGACGACCTCGACGACAGCGATCGGCCCGTCGTGCATGTGCACAGCCGTGACGAACCCGATGGACTCCGAGCTGCTCATCCTGATCCGCATGAAGTTCTAGCGGGTCTGTTTCACGGCTGTCCACCCCTGTCCACCCTGGTACCAGGCAGGACCTGCATGGAGGGTGTGGTGCATGCCTGCCACGCACCTTCCCGGCAACGAGACGGACCTCCTGCGCCGTTTCCACGACACGCGGGATCCTGCCCTCCGCGCCCAGCTCGCCGAGCGCTTTCTTCCGCTCGCGCAGTCCATCGCCCGCAGGTACGCCCAGCGCGGCGAGCCACTGGACGACCTCGTCCAGGTCGGGGCCATCGGGCTCCTCAAGGCCCTGGACCGCTTCGACCCCGACCGGGGCGTGCCGTTCAGCGGCTTCGCCGCGCCGACCATCACCGGCGAGATCCGCCGGCACTTCCGCGACACCGGGTGGATGGTCCGCCCGCCTCGCGACCTCCAGGAGCGCGTGCTGGCCGTCAACGCCACGACCGAGCGGCTCGCGGTCGACCTCGGACGCGAACCCACCGTGCAGGAGATCGCCGCCGCGACGAGGACCTCGGTGGACGAGGTCGCCGAGGCGCAGCAGGCCGGCACCGGCTACCGCGCTGCCTCGCTCGACGCGCCGGTGGGCGACGAGGGGCTCCCTCGCGGCGAGTCCATGGGCCAGTTCGACGACGGGTTCGCCCTCGCCGACGCCCGGCACGACGTGCGCACGGGGCTGCTCGCCCTGCGTCCCCGCGAGCGCAGGATCATCGCCCTCCGGTTCTGGGGCGGCATGTCGCAGCGTGAGATCGCCGAGGATCTCGGGATCTCGCAGATGCACGTCTCGCGGCTCGTGCGCGCCGCGCTCGCGCAGATGCGCGCGGGGGTCGGCGAGGACACGCCGCAGCCCCTCGAGCTGGCCGCGCACTGACGTTTCACCGCCCCGGTCGCGGGGCACCAGCCCGCTCATGACCACGCCCACGCGCGCCCAGGACCGATCCGGCTCCCGCGGCTCCGCGCCGGCCGGCTCGTACTGGCTGACCTCGACCGCGGATGCGACCCCCCGCCCGCCATTGCGCCCCGGTGCGCGGGTGGACGTCGTGGTCGTCGGTGGTGGGATCGTCGGCGTGACGTGCGCCCTCCTGCTCGCCCGCGGCGGTGCCAGTGTGGCGCTGCTGGAAGCCGACGAGCTCGGCGCGGGAACGACCGGCGCGACGACCGCGAAGGTCACCTCGGCGCACGGGCTGGTCTACGACCGCCTCAAGCGGCGGGTCGGCGCCGACCGTGCCGGCGCCTACGGGCACGCCAACGAGGCCGCGCTCGCGTGGATGGCCGCCCTGGTGCGCGACGAGGACATCGACTGCGACTGGCGTGCCCGTGACGCCTACACCTACACCGAGGACGAGCGCCGGATCGGGACGATCGAGCGCGAAGCGGCCACCGCACGCGAGCTCGGCCTGCCCGCTGCATGCACCACCGCCGTCCCCGGTCCCCCCGCGGCCCGCGCCGCCGTCCGCATGCGTGATCAGGCCGAGATGCACCCGCGGCGCTACGTCCTCGCGCTCGCCGACCTCGCCGAGGCGGCGGGCTGCCTCATCGCCGAGCGCACCCGCGTGACCGGACTGCAGGCCACCTCGCCGTGCGTCGTGGTCCAGACCGATCGGGCGACGCTGGAGGCCGACCGGGTCGTCATCGCGACGCAGTTCCCCATCCTCGACCGCTCGTTGCACTTCGCGCGGATGCACACCAGCAGGTCGTACATCGTCGGGGTGCGGACGCCGCGCCCGGCCCCCGCGATGCTCTATGGGATCGACAACCCCAGCCGGAGTATCCGCTCAGCCCCGTTGCCCGACGGCTCTGAGCTCATGATGATCGGCGGGGAGGGCCACCGCACCGGCGGCGAGACTGACACCGACGCCCGGTACGCCGCGCTGGCCGATACCGCGCGAGCGTGGTTCGGCGAGGCACCGATCACGCACCGGTGGTCCTCGCAGGACATGACGAGCGTCGACGATCTCCCCTACGCCGAACCGGTGCTCGGCGCCGGCGGCCGCGTCTGGGCGGTCACCGGCCTGCGCAAGTGGGGCATGACCCTCGGCACCGCGGCCGCCCACCACGTCGCCGCGCGGTTCGAGGACCGCGAATCCCCCCATGCCGCCGCGTTCGACCATCCGCGCGTGCCCTCGCTGCCCGCAGTCGGCGAGGCGATGCGCGAGAACGCCGGGAACGGCTGGCGCATGGCCACGGGGCGGCTGCGCCGAGGACCGGCGCCCGAGGACCTTGCCGCCGGTGAGGGTGCCGTGCACGGGCCGCCGCACCGGCGCATCGCGGTGTACCGCGACGACCAGGGTGCCCTGCACCGCCTGTCGGCGACCTGTACCCACCTCGGCTGCGAGGTGCGCTTCAACCCCGCCGAGCGCAGCTGGGACTGCCCCTGCCACGCCTCACGCTTCGATGCCCGCGACGGCCGGGTCCTCGACGGGCCCGCCGTGCACCGCCTGCCCCCCGTCGATCGCTGAACAGGAGCCACCGTGGCTGAGAACAGCATGTGGGTGCCCGCCACCCCCCAGGACGCCTGGTCCATCGTCGCCGACCCGCGCGGGTACGCGTACTGGGTGATCGGCGCGGACGGCATCGAGAGCTTCGACGGTGACTGGCCGACCGTGGGCGCCACGTTTCACCACGCACAGGGGGTCAAGCCCGTCCGCCTGCACGACACCTCCAGCGTGCTCATCTCCGAGCCGCCGTCACGGCTGCAGCTCGAGGTCCGGGCCCGGCCGTTCTTCGTCGGCATCGTGACCCTGACCTTCACGGCCTCGGACGGGGGCACCCGGGTGTCCATCGACGAGAAGGCGACCGGCGGGCTGGCCGGGATGCTGCCGCAGTTCGCGACCTCGCCGCTCATCGGGCTGCGCAACACCGAGAGCGTCCGCCGCCTCGGCGCGATGATCTGGGCGCGGGCTACCGCATGAGCCGGCGCGACCAGCCCGTCACGATCACGCCGTACCGCGACGGCCCGCTCCTGGTGCGCGGCCCGTTCACGATGCTCGACCAGGACGGCGCCGAGATCGAGATCGACCGCACGACGGTCGCGCTCTGCCGCTGCGGGCACTCGCGCCAGCGCCCGTTCTGCGACGGCTCGCACCGCCTCACGCGGTTCTCGGCGCCGGGCGCGGCAGAACAGCGCTCCTCACGCTGAGGCGACGGGCGCGCGGTCCAGCAGCGCGGTCTCATCGCGCGCGAACGCGGCGAGGAGATGCTCGGACCAGGCCGCATCGGTCGCGACGAGCGCGGCGGCGCCCCACAGGATGTCCGCCGCGAGATCGGGCTGCTGCACCGCAAGGCCGCCGGCGAGATCGACGGCCGCGATGCTCTCATGCACCGCGTCGGCGGCGACGTGCTCGTCGAAGAACGCCGTCGCGCCCTCGCTTGTGAACCCCAACCGCCGGAGGCCGGCCGCGTAGCGCCCGTTGGGCACCGACGATGTCATCTCGAACACCGCGAGATGGCCGACGAGCGCGCCGCGCAGCCGGCGGTGCAGACCGAACAGCGAGATCAGGTTGACGGTGGCCAGTGTGACGCCCGGGATGACGTCGACGTAGGCGCCATACGTGTCGTCGAGTCCCGTGGCACGCAGCGCCCGCGCGAAGAGCTCGGCATGGATGCGGTCGGGGCGCCCGCCGCCGTACTCGTCGGCCTGGATCTCGACCATCGCGGCCTTCGGGCGCCCGTACAACCGCGGGAGCGCCCACGAGTGCGGGTCGGCCTCCTTGATCTGGTAGGCCGAACGGTGCACCAGGAACGCGCGCAGCTGGTCGACGGTCGCCTCACGCTGGATGAACTTCGACAGGGACGGCGCATCCTCGCCGTGCTCGGTGATCTCGCGCAGCGCGGCGTCGGTGTCGCGCGGCGCGACGGGATCAGGCTGGGGCACGGTCGCGCGCAGCGCGTCCTCGAACGCCCGCTCCAGCGTCGCGCGAAGCCCGAGGAGCGCCGGGTCCCATTCCCAGCGGTCGTCGACCTCGGCAAAGCCGCGGTAGTGCAGCTCATACGCGACGTACAGCGCGAGCTGCAGGTCCTCGTCGGTGCGCGGGTCGTCAGGGAGCGCCACCACGGGCAGCGGCGGCAGCGATCCCACCGGATCGCGCAGCGCGTCGAGCAGGTACGCGGAGATGGGTCCGCGGGGGGCGGGAAGCATGGTCACGGTCTCCCCCTACCCGTGCGTCGCCGCCGGCGACACACGGGCAGCGTCACACGGTGTCGTCGAGGAACCGGTCGGCGAGCCGCCCGGGGAGCGCGGCGACGCCGTGCGCGAACGCCTCTCGCCGCTGCGCGGCCGCGCCACCACCGGAGGCGACGAGCTCGCCGACCGTCGCCAGCTCCGTCGCGCAGCCGAGCCGGGCCGCGGCCGGACCCACCCACGCGACCAGGTCGAGCAGGCGATCGGCCACCGGTTCGTGCACCCCGGTCCGCACGTCCGTGACGGTCGCGCCGAGCCCGTCGCGGCAGGCGGCCCAGCGGTTCTCCTCGATGCGCCAGGTCGGGACCGGCGGGCGCGGGCCCCGGGCATCCAGCTCGTCGCAGATCGTGCCCACCAGAGCGTGCACGAACGCGATGACGGCGGTGGCCTGCCCGAGGGTCGTCTGCGCGTCCGGCACCCGCAGCTCGAGTGTGCCGTGGACGGGGTGCGGGCGCAGCTCCCACCACCAGCGGGTCGCGTCCCGGACGGCGCCCGCCTGCGCGCCCCACGACAGTTCAGCGGCGTAAGCCTGCGGGTCACCCAGCGCCGGCGGCACCCCCTGGCGCGGCAGCAGCCGGGAGATCAGCGGGCGCACGGACGCCACGCCGGTGTCCCGGGCGCCGTAGACGGGCGCGTTGGCGGCGAGGGCCGCGATGTCGGGCAGGTATTCGCGCAGCGCGTCGTGCACGGCGATCGTGCGCGCGGTGTCGCCCACGGCGACGTGGACCTGGAGCGCGCAGACCTGCTGCAGCTCGGCGACGGCGCCGTACTCCGCTCGCAGCGCCTCATAGCGCTCGCCCTCGGTCAGCGGACCACGGGCCGGCGCACACGGGTGCACCCCGGCGGCGGCAGGACGCGCGAGTTCGCCCAGCGCAGACACGAGATCATGGCGCGCGGTACGCAGCGCCGCGACGGCCTCGGGCGCCGACCGCGCAGGCGGGAGACAGATCTCCAGCTGGCCGGCCGGGAGCTCCGCCTTGAACCGCGGGTCGCCCCCGAGCCGGTGCAGCGCCTCGGCGGCACACGCGACGGGCGCGCCCGAGCGCGGGTCGACGAGCAGCACCTCCTCCTCGAGTCCGACGGTGAGGGCGGCGGCTGCCTGGCCCGGAGGGCGCTCAACACCGGCGGATATGGAGCGCGGAGCGTGCATGGCCCACGCAATGCCCGCAACGCACGGCGGTCAACCCTACGACGAGCCCACCGGCCGTTCCCCGCACGGTACGTGCGGGAATCCTCATCGAGGAGAGCGCCGCGGCCCCGGCTGGGGAACCTCGCCGCCCTCCTCGACCTGGTGCTCGGTCGCGGACGACGTCCGGTCCACGTCCCCGCCGCCGGCGCCGGTCAGGTCGGTGTGCTCGTGGTACGGCGTCGAGACCTCGTGGTGCACGGGACGCCGGTCGTCCGGCTCGCGGTCACGACCGGCACCGGCCGCCATCCGCGCCACCACCAGCACGATCCCGCCGCCGACGAGGACGACCGCGACGATCAGCATGAGAAAGAACGACGCTGGGTCCATGCCGCGTCGGTACCCGGGCGGGTCGTGGCCAAACGCGAGGTTCCCCGGTGCAGCTCGCGCCGTCACGGTTCCCGGCGTGCCGGGAACCGTGGCCTCGAACCGCAGACTCGGCGTCACCCGGCGCCGGTGCCCGCGACGCCGCGTCGTTCGGCGGCTCCCGCGCCGGACCTGCGATTGATGGGGCCGGGCACCGGGCACCGGCGCGCCATGCCCCTTCTGCGACTCCCCGGCGTCTTCCGACCCGTCAGCGACGCCGACCTCCTCATCGATGCCGTCAGGCGCGAAGCGATCAGCGGCGCCACGGATCTCGTCGATCTCTGCACCGGGACCGGCATCGTGGCCGTGGCAGCGGCACGACGTGGCGCGCGGGTCACGGCCATCGACGTGTCGCGCCGAGCGCTGGCGTGTGCGCGCCTCAACGGCCTCGTGGCCGGCGTGCGGGTCGAGACGCGGCGCGGGGACCTCTTCGCGCCGCTCGCCGGGCGCAGGGTCGACCTCATCACGGTCAACCCTCCCTATCTCCCCGCCGCAGCCGAGGGCTCATCCGTGCCGAGCGGTGCTGCACGCGCCTGGGAGGGGGGCACCGACGGACGCGAGCTGATCACGCGAATCTGCGCCGAAGCCGCCGATCACCTCCGGTCCGGAGGCCGGTTGCTGATGGTCCACTCTTCGATCATCGGCGTGGACCGGACGCTCGACGCGATGCGGGCAGGAGGACTCGATCCGTCGGTTGTCGCGCGGCGCCGCGGGCCGGTCGGTCCGCTGGTGCACGAACGCGCCGGCGCCCTGCGGGCCCGTGGGTACCTGCACCCGGATCAGCACCACGAGGACATCGTCGTCTTCCGCGGCAGCGCGCCGGTCACCCGCACGCGCGGGACCGGCGCGAAGGTGTCCCGAGAGACGCGGGCGCGCGGCCTCGCGGAGCACCTCCGCGAGGCCCAGCACCCGCTCTGGCGCTAGGACGAACGCACCGAGTCCTGGAGTTCGCGCGCCTCGCTGGCGCCTTCCTCCTGGAAGGTGCCCTTCGCCGCAGCGGTCGCGGCCTCGACGGCGTTCGACGCCGCCTCGCTCGCGACGTGGGCGCCGCGCTCCATCGCCTCCTGGCCCGCGTCGCGCATCTGCTCGCCGACCGGCCCGATGCGCTCCTCCTCGATCCGCGTCGTCGGCAGCGCCATGCCGGCGAGGACGCCGATCGCGATCCCGCCGAGCGCGAGCCCGAGCGGATTCTCCTGCGCGATCCCGGCGGCCCGGCGGGCCCCCTGCTTGACCTCGCCGGCGCCGGGCGTGGCCTCGTTGACCTGATGGCCCGCACCCGTCACGGTCTCGGTCACCCGGTCGCGCATACCACGCACCCGGTTCGTGGCGCGGCCCTTGACGTCGGCCTTGTCACCCAGCGCGTCGACGGTCTCGCCGAGGCGCTCGCGCGTCTGTTCGATCTCTGAACGGATCACCTGAGGGTCTTCGCCCATTGGACATCCTCCTTCACGGTTTCGACCG
>SXGQ01379580.1_pt1 | contig 26668 bp, 21 predicted proteins | sample 3178371 | NCBI WGS metagenome assembly SXGQ01 (sample SAMN11356859, study PRJNA531348) | freshwater metagenome | isolation source: freshwater sample F1-20 | place: China: Fuxian Lake, Yuxi | collected 2017-12-25 | reverse complement strand
GTATCCTGCCCCGGGATTCATCGACGCGGCCGGCTGATCCGTCCCACGGAGACGGCCCGTGGAACGCGGATCGGATATCGCACGGCGACTCGAGGCGCGAATCGCATGACTGGCTCGCGACGGCTGGAAAACTGTTGGGCCGCGGCGGCCGCGGTCCTGCTCGGATGGGCGTTCGTCCTTCCGGCCAACGCCGACGACGGCCACGAGACGCCGAAGTACCAATGGACCCTCGTGACCGACGCGGCGGCGTTTCCGCCCCGGGACGGGGCGGGCGCGCTCGTGCACGAGGGGGCGATGTGGCTGCTCGGGGGCTGGAACCCGGCCGACAGGGCCACGAACCCCAACGTCGCCGGCACCAACAACGAAGTCTGGAAGTCCGTGGACGGCGTGGCGTGGAAGAAGATCAAGCCCAACACGCACCTCGACGCCTCCTTCGACCCGGCCTCCGACTGGGAGGCCAGGCACACGGCGGGCTACGTGGTGCACCAGGGCAAGATGTGGATCATCGGCGGCGACTCGAACCTCGGTCATTACCAGTCGGACGTCTGGAACTCGACCGACGGCAAAACGTGGACGCGGGTCGCGGCGACGGTGCCGTGGGCCCCGCGGATCCTGCACTCCGCCGTGGCCCACGCCGGCAAGATCTGGGTCCTCGGCGGGCAACCAGTGACCAGGCAGGTCCAGCAGCACGTCGGCCAGTTCAAGGGGCCGACCGACGAGCGCTGCTACAACGACGTCTGGAACTCGACCGACGGCGTGACGTGGAAGCGGGTCACGGAGCACGCGCCGTGGTCCCCGCGCGGGCAGATCGGCGGCACGGCGGTCAAGGACGGCCGCATCTGGATCATCGGCGGCGGCACCTACTACACGGATTGCCAGTCCGACGTCTGGAGTTCCGCGGACGGGGTGGACTGGGTCTGCCACACGCGGCGGGCGCCCTGGACGCCGCGGCAGTACCACGACGTGGCCGTGTTCGATGGCCGGCTGTGGATCATGGAGGGCATGGCCCTGGACGCCAAGCGGAATGGCCGCAATCGCAATGACGTCTGGCACTCGACCGACGGCGTGACGTGGCACGAGGTGCCGGAAACCCCCTGGAAGGAGCGGCACGCCGCCAGCGTGTTCGTGTTCCGCGACGCCCTGTGGATGGTCGCGGGAAACAACATGGAGCGGGACGTTTGGCGGCTCGATCGGGTGCGTTAGCCGCGCTGTCACCCCCCCAGGAGACTTTCCCATGCCGATCGACCGTGTCCGCCAATGCCAGCAGGCTCGGAGCCGTCGGCGTCCTGTATAACACCGGACGGTGGCGGGAATCATCGATAGGCAAGATGATGTCACTCGTCCTTTGGCGGGGTAACCTGTGCCATGAGCCGACGCTTTCGCAACGGCATGACGCTGCTCGAGCTGCTGGTGGTGGTCGCGATCATCGCCCTCCTGGCCGGCCTGCTCCTCCCCGCGATCCTGCAGGCCCGATCCGCCGCTCGGAGAACGCAGTGCGGCTCGAATCTCAAGCAGCTCGCCCAGGCAGTGCAGGGCTTTCATGAGCGGATGGGCTGCCTGCCCGTGTACTGGGGTTCGATGCAAGGGGGATCCGGGGTCAAGTTTGGCGGCTGGCTCATGCACATCATGCCCGATCTCGATCAGCAGGCAGCCTACGATGCAATCTCGACATGGGGCTCTTTGGCTTCCGTGAACCCAATCGTCTCGCCGGGGGGTCCGATTACCATTGTCACGTCTACCACGTGGCGTGCCGATGTTGAGTGGCGGTCTACGGGACAGAAAATCCCGGCGGTCCCCGCATCACCGGATTATCAGCCGGCACGGGTCGAAGCGCGAATCGCCTTCGACAACTCTGGCAATTCGTTCACTTTCTATGAAGTGATCCCGTCGAGAGGTCAGCCAGCCGAGCCGGAGCGGGACGTACTCGTCCCGGTCGTGACGGGCAGTACGCAAGTGATCACGACTACAACCATTGGAGGCGGCGGTAGCGTGGGAACGGTTGCCGCTCCCACGGCAGGCCGCCTCAGCGCTGACTATGCCGCTGCGACTGCCCGGCTTTCTTTGCCCGTGCTGATTGATGCCGAGGACGTGAGTCCGCTGCGATCGCCACGCAATCCGACGTATCCGGGCGGATACGACGATTCCCCGTTGACGAATTATCAGATCAACGCACACGTGCTGATGCGATTCGGGCCGCGGTGGACGGTGCAGAGTTCCGGCAACAGCGTGTGCCTCGGGCAAACCAGCACGTGCACCGGCCTGATCGAAAACGGGGGATTTTTTCAGCCTCCGTCGGCCAGGCTCCCGAACGGGACTTCCGGGACGGAATGGAGCCACGAACTGTCGGGCACCTTGGGCCCGAGCGGTCGCACGTTGGGCCATGTTGGGGATGGGCTCTCCAACACATTTTTGTTTGGCGAAGGCATGCGTCGCTGCGACAATCAGGCGAGTTTCCGCTACGCATTCCTGCCAAGCGGGCCGACGGGCTCGAATGCTTTTTTCAACGAACATGCGTTCGGGATTTTGCCGTCGTATCGAATGACGCTCTCCGGCACCGTTCGCGCCCCGACGTCGACGTTCGGTCATACGCTGATGTTTCAGACGCAGCCGGCGGCGGTGGATTGCAACTACGCGCGCCTCCAGGCGCTGCACGGCAGTTTTCTCATGGTTGCCATGTGCGATGGTTCGACCCGGGCGATCAGCAGCCTCGTGAGCCGTCGAGAACCCATCGGAACGGCCGCATCGGGCCGAGCACGATTTAACGATGATCCTCGGCAGACCGCTCTTTCACGGGGGGGCCGGGTGGAGGATTCCGATCAAATCTGGGACATGCTCATGCTGTCGAACGACGGCGGCCCTCTCGCCAACACCGGCGAGATCGGCCGTGAGAGGTAGCGGGGCCTCCGCTCCGCGGCCGCCGGAGGCGGCAGCGGCATTGGCCCTCGAAACGTCGAGCCGAGGGAGACCACGGTCGCAGTCGCTAGGGCGAGCGTCTCGAAGACGTTCGTGCCGAAGAACAGTCCCGGGTAGTTCGACTTCGCAGGGCTTCCGACTGGCCTGCCCCCCAGTGCGGAACCATTTTTACGTTAGGGATTCACCCTCAGATAGACCAGCCCTGTGCGGTCGCTGAAGCGTAGCCGAAGCGGCCGCACAGGGCTGCCGCGCCTCGGGCGCCGGGGGCCTGTACCCAGGGCACTGTCGTGGACGATCCCACCCGACAGGATTTTCCACCCTCGCCACCGAACTGATTCAGAAGCCCGGCGTGACCTCCCCGCCCCGGGCCGTACTCAAAGCCCGCCAGATCCCAAGGTCGATCTCGTCGTTGATGAAGTGCACGCTGCCGTCGCACATCGTCACACCGACGCCGCCAGGATGCTTGCTCCGCACGCCGTTCATGGTCCGCGGCTGAAGCCCGATGCACGGCGGATTGCCGTCGTTGGGGTTGCAGTAACTGCTCATGACGTGATCCGGGCTCGTGTCATTCGGCCGCAGGAACGTCGAGAACCCCGCATAGGAGCCGTTCCAGATGCAGGACCTGGTTTCGCCGTTCGTCGCCGCCGCGCCCTGCACGGTCTTGAGGCACTCGGCCGCCAGATACGTGTTGCTGGTGCCATCCCGCATCCATGCCATCGGCCTGGGAAACCCTTGCTGAAAAGGTGCCTTCCCGAACGTCACGCCCGAGAAGGTCGGGAATGGGTCATAACTGAACCCACCGCGGGCGTGATGTCCCCAGCCCAGGCTCGTGGGCCGCAGGGTTAAATCGGCGAAGCCCGTGGCGGTGTTGCCGTAGTTGACGAGGTAGTTGTGCCGCGAGGTGCGGGTGTGGAGTGAATAGAAATCGTTGGCGTACTTGATGGGCCGGTCGGAGGGGCAGGTCAGTTCGCTGATGACGAAGCCGGTTGTGCCCGCGATGTTGGGGGCGGAATACCACGTCGCTGCCAACCCGAGGCCATCGCGGTTTGCGTAGTTGCGGTAATTGTCCCGCAACTCCGGGTACCCGAGGAACGGCATGACCTGCATCGCCCATGTGCCATACAGGTCTCCCCAATTAGTCCACCCGGCCCAGGAGAAGCCCTCGGGCAACGCGCCGTTGGAGCTGTCGAACTGAAGCAGTGCATTGGACAACCCCCTGAGGTTGTTGGCGCACTGGGTCCGCCGGGCCGACTCCCGGGAGACCTGCAGTGCCGGCATCAGCATGGCGAACAGTATCCCGAGGATTCCGATGACCACGAGCAGTTCAATCACGGTAAAGCCGCGGCCACGAGCGTACAGGCGTGACGGTGCAAGGTGCGACAGTGGCATGCAGCACTCGTTCCGGAGGTCAGGGAACCGCGAAGTCGAATTGATTGGGCCCATCGGCGAGCACCTGCACCTCGACGCTGCTTTGCTCGTTGTAGGCCGGCGGGATTCGCTCCACAGCCGTGTAACGCTGAAATTCCTTGGGCATTGTCACCGGTTCTCCGCCCCCCGGCGAAATCGTGTCGCCGAGCGCCGGCAAAGGCACCGGTTCACCGGGCGCACGGATGACCACGCGGTACGTCCCGGGGAGCAACCCGTGCGACCTGGGGATCGAATACCGACCGCCGACGATCATGGCGCCCCCGGCCAGACCCTTGGGGCCGTTGCCGGTCAGATGGAACTCGATGGCGCCCGACTCGACCGGCGCACCGGCGAGCGATACGCGCCCCTGCACCGCCCGCTTGGGGCCGGTGCCACTCGATCCGCAACCCGGGAGCCCGCCCGTGACAAACACGGCTGTGAACACCGCCACGAACCGAGCCCGCCGCGGTGAATCGTTGCGGATCATGCGCGGCATGCTGAACATGCGTGGCAGTCTACCCCTCTCCCCGGTTTCTGCACCATCGATCACGAACGAGTTGGACCGTGTGAGCCTGCCGAGAGACGGAAGACTCTGTCAGCCGCGAAAAAATCCCCGAATCTCGTCCACGACGCGGCCCACGTCGGCGGCGGAGAGCCGCGGATGGAGCGGGATGGAGACCGCCTCCTCGTTGAGCCGCTCGCAGTTGGGGAGCCGGCGGTCCGTCTGCCCATAGAGCGGGTTGAGGTGCAGGGGATGGTAGCGGAGCGTCGTGTAGATACCCCGCGCGAGCAGGTGCTGCGCCAGCCCGTCCCGGTCCGGGACGCGAATGCAGTAGGTGAAGTAGCCGTGTTGGTCGCCGGCGGCCGCGGACGGCGGCCGGACGAGCCCCGGAACATCGGCCAGCTCCCGGTCGTAGGTCTCCCACACCGCCCGCCGCCTCGCCTGCAGCTCATCGAGCCGCTCCAGCTGGACGCCCGCGATCGCGGCGGCCATGTTCGTGGGCAGCATCTTGATGAAGGGCTCGCTGATGTCGTACTCCCACCAGCGCCCCGCCGCGCCGCCGGCGGCGGTCGCGGCGTCGAACCCCGACTTGCCGATGCCGCAGTAGCGGAGCCGCCGGGCCCGCTCGATCCGCCCTGGGTCCCGGGCCGTGATGCCGCCCCCCTCGCCGGCAGTCAGGTTCTTCACGGCGTCGAAACTGTAGATGCCGACGTCCCCGATGCCGCCGCAAGGCCGGCCCCGGTGCCGGGCGTCGACCGCGTGCGCCGCATCCTCGATCACGGGGTGTCCGAGGGCGATGATCGGGTCGATGTCCACCGGCAGGCCCGCATAGTGCACGACCATGACCGCGGCCGTCCGCGGCGACAGGCTGGCTTCCACGTCCTCGCGCCGCACGTTCATGGTGAGGGCGTCGACGTCGCAGAACACCGGCCGGTGGCCGGCCATGAGCACTGCCTGCGCGCAGGACACCCATGTGAACGAAGGAACGACGACCTCGGCCCCCGGCGGCAGGTCGAGCAGGCGGACCGCGAGCAGCAGGGCGTTAGACCCGCTGTCCACCATTGCGAACGACCCCAGCCCCAGCCGCCGGGCGAAGGCTTCCTCGAAGCGATCGACAGTGCGGCCGAAACCGGGCCATTGCGACCGCAGGCAGTCCGCTACGGCCGCGATCTCCCGCTCGCCGATGTCGGATCCGAAGACGGAGATCATGCGGAGGATATCATGCCTGCCCGGCCGCGCCGGCCCAACGCAGAAGCACGGTCTGCGGCCGCCGTTCGACGATCGCAAAACCCTGCCGCAGATACCAGCCGACCGCGGGGTTTTCGGCCAGCACGACGGCCGTCACCGGAAGGTCACGGCGGCCGAGGGCGAAGGCCACGGCCAACGCGAGCCCGCGGCCCATGCAGCCGCGGCTGGCCGGCGTGCGGACACCGCGGATGACGTTGTACACGTCCCAGCCCGGGCCCCGGAGCCGCACGCCCACGCAGCCCACGGCCGCGTCGCCGGCCATGACGAGAAACAGGAAATCGTCATCGCGGCAGAGGTAGCCGGCGAACCAGCGGCTTTGCCCGACGGGATCGACCTCTGCGGTCTCCAGGAACGCCGCGCGGTTGGCATTCCGCCAGCGGCGGAGCATCTCCTGGTCCGCCGGTTCGACGGACTGCAGCCGAGCAGCCGCGGTCCCGTCGGACGGGCCGACCACGACTGTCTCGGAAGTCATGTGCCTCGCGGCCCGGGGGGATGAAAAAAACCCTGCCTGACCGACTCGTCATACCCCAGGTAGTCGTAGATGTTCAAGAGACTGAGGTGCCGGTGGCGCACCCGCGCCGTCACGGCTGGCTGCAGGCCGCGGCCTCGCACGAGTGCCGCCAGGGCGTTGTCGAGCTGGAATCCCAACTGCTGCATGACCTGCGTCCGCAGCATCATCAGCCGCCCGGGCGGATTGTGAATCGGGCAGGGCGGCTCGGTGAGGAAGAACTCCCGCGTCGCGTCGGCCCATTCCGGGGCGTCGCGAAACGCCCGCTCCGGGCTGCCGAGCTTGGCCAGGAAGGCGGCCGCCGCTGGATCGCCGCCCGCCAGCGCGACCGCCTCCGCCGGCGGTACGAAGTCCGCCGGGTCGATCAGGCTGCCGAGCACGCCGATCCCGGGGTGGTCCCGCATGATCCGCCGCATCTCGGCCAGCCAGCAGCCCGCGGCCGGCTGGATCACGCAGTCGCTCTCCAGGTAGATGTGCAGCGGGCCGATGCCCGCCAACCGCTCGCGGTAGGCGTTGCGGATGTTGTCGAACGCGTTCGTGGAGAAGCGGACGACCTCGGCGAACAGGCCCCGCCGCTCGAACCCGGCGATCACTTCGCCGACGAGCGGGTCAGGGTGGGCGTTGTCGAGAAGCACGATGCGGGCTGCCGTCCGCGTCAGCCGATGCAGGGCGTCGAGGCAGGCCCACAGGTAGAGCGGCCGGCCCCACGACGCCACGAACACGGTGACAGGATCGTCCGGGTCCGCCAGGCCCGTATTCGCGGCCTTCATGGCCGCCCCCGCGACCCGTCGATCACGAGGCACTCCCACATATTCTCGCCCGCGATTGACGGCTTACGGAACACCCGGCCGCTCCCCTTCTCCCGATCCGTGAGCCGCTTCGCCTGGTCTGTCGGCAGCCCACCGTACTCCCGTTTCCAGCGGTCGTTGGTCTGCTCCGTCCCGCAAGGCCTCCGCACCGCCTTGGGCAACGTCTGGCCCCGGGCCAACTCGACCTCGTCCCCGCGGCGCTTCCCGATGATCTGCTCCGCCGTGAACTTCTTTCCTCGTGGCATTCATCGCCTTCCCGTGGACTGCCCCCGGAAGATTCTCGCTCTCCAGGCGGCGAAATTGAAGGGGGCCCGGTCAGCTTCGTGGCGAATGCTTGAACCAACACTGGTTGTTGTCACTGGACGAAGCGAAAAGGTTGACCGACGCCTCGAGACAGGATTACAACCGCGCCCATGTGCATGCCTCGTGAGGGCACCGCACGCCGTTCGAGTTCGCGCGTCGGGTCGACGACCATGCCCATCTGCCCGCCCTGTCTGGCGAACACCCTGGCTGGATCGAAGCTGGGGACAGGTCAAACAGGGCTACCCGCGTGATCGACACTGGCGTTACCAGAGGGGATGGCCAGTCAAGGAGCGGACCGCATGAGCGACGATGGCGAACTCTTTCCGCATTTCTTCGTCATCGGTGCCCAAAAAGCGGGAACGTCCACCCTGTGCGCGATGTTGGACGCACATCCGCGGATCATCGTTTCGAATCCGAAAGAGCCGCGGATCGTCAGCCGCATGGACTTGTCCGTGCATCCGCAGATGGCCATGCACCACATCGAATGGTGGCGCGAGGCGGCATACGGGGATCCTCGTGAATGGGTTCCCCGACTCTATGCCGAAGTTTTCCCTGACCGCAGAGGGGATTCGCTTCTGGGTGACGGGACGACCGGCACGATGCTGTCGCGATTGGCCCCCGGACTGATCCACGACTTTCGGCCCGCGGCGAAGATCATCGTCATCCTTCGGCATCCGGTGCTCCGGGCGTACTCGGCCTACTGGCACCACCTGCGAAACGGGACGGCCGCGGCTGACATTCGTACCTTCTTGCTGTTGGAAAACAATTTCGCGATCACGACAGGCTGCTACGAAGCCGTGCTCAGGCCCTGGTTGGCGACCTTTCCACGCGACCAGATCCTTGTCCTCGTCTACGAAGAATTCTTCAAGGCTTCCCTCACCCAGATCGACCTGGTGACGGATTTTCTCGGTGTGCAACGGGTTCCCGCCGTGGAGAATCTGCACGTGAATCGCGGGCTCTATCCGGCCGAGATCGGGTTTCATGTCGGGCTGCACGAGCTTCGGGCGCAGATGCAGCGCGAGGGAACGCTGTCCGTCGCGGCCGACCGGACGGTCGAGGCGGCGCTGCGGGCGAACTTGAGCGAAGAGCATCCGCCACCGATGGATCCCCGCCTATTCATGGACCTGGAACGCTATTTCCAGTTGGCCAATGCCGGCCTGAATGACCTGCTGGACCAGGACGTGACGCGTCATTGGTGGTGACGGAAGACGAGCCGGCGTCGCTGCCCGCGAAACCGTGCCTGACTCGGCTCTAGCCAGCCGCGCGTGCCTGCGTTTCAGACCTGCAAAGAGCGTTCCCAGCCCGCGACCACTCGGCGAGCGCCGCCTCGAGCGCCGTCTCCATGCCCCCGGCCTCTTCGGCCAGCGGCGGCAACGGAGATGAAGAGCCCGCGAGTGTGCGCAGTTCGAGGTACAGCTCGTAGGCCTGCGGATCGAGCTGCCGGACGAGCCACGGCCGCCACGAGGCGTGGTCGCTGTGAAAGAGCCCGGGCTCGCTCTGCGGGCTGGGAAAGCCGATCGGCATGTCGAGCCGCGTGCGAACGTCGGCAGCGAAGCCGGCCTGGTCGTTCACCACCTGGGATGCTTCGACCACGAGGCAGCGGCCGCCGACACGCCGGGCAAAGCGGAAGATCTGCTCGTTGTAATGACGCCAGACACCGACGGCGAGCCGGGGCTCGACGCGAAACTCCGCGTTCCCCCGCCGGAACAGCGAATCGACGACCTCCCACGGCCGCCGAAACACCAGCACGAAGCGGGCCTCGGGCAACAACCGCTCCCAGAAGTCGAGAAACAACACCGTCCGCGGCTCCTTCCAGCCCCAGGGCCGCGCCTTGGCCCGGCGAGCGGCCACGAGGTCGTGGGCCTCGGGGCGCATGAGCGTTGGCACCTCGGCCGCGCCGCCGGCGACGAACCCGTCGGTCGACATGCCGTTGGCCGCGAGCGCCCGCTGGTGGAAGAGCAACACATCGACATCCTCGAAGTGGCCTCGGGGATTGGCAGCGTCGGCCCCCAGAAGCCGGTCTCCCATGTCGACCCCGGCACTCGCGAGGATGGCAGCGGTCAGTGACGTGCCCGACCGGTGCATGCCGGTGACCACGAGGGCCGGCGGCGTGCGGGGCGGCGGACTGGATGCCCGAGTGGGCGAAGGTTCCATATGAAGAGAAGGGTCGAAGCCGCCCCGCGTATCAAGGACTCGACAGGGTTCGGGGTCCGATCGCCCTACGAGTATACTCGTCGGCGTGCGCCGCCGCGGCGGCGCACACGCACAGCGAGGGCGCACGGAACGTGAGGCTGGGCCGAAAATTGGGGGAGTTCGCCGTCCGGCTGCCGCTGCTGGGCCCCGCAGCGAGCCGGCTGCGAGATCGCATCCGCCGCCATCGGATGCTCCGGGGTTCCGTGGTGATCCCAGCGGCGGCTCGCCGCGTGGCGATCGAACCGTACCTCCCGTCGAGGGCGGCAGACTGGCCCATCCCCGGAGCGGTCACGGTGGCGATCGTGATTCCCGTCTACCGCGGTTTCGCCGAGACCAAGCGGTGTCTCGAGTCGGTGCTCGAGCACCGCGGCCGCGTGCCGGCCGAGGTGCTCGTGGTGGATGACTGCTCGCCCGAGCCGCAGATCAGCGAGTGGCTCGACCTACTCGCCGCCCGGGGGGAGATCACGCTCCTGCGGAACGAGTCCAATCGCGGCTTCGTGGCCAGCGTGAACCGCGGGATGCGGGAGGCGGGCGGGCGAGACGTCGTGCTGCTCAACAGCGACACGGAGGTGCCGGCCGGTTGGCTCGAACGGCTCGTGGGACATGCCCATTCGGACAGTCGGATCGGCAGTGTCACGCCCTTCTCGAATAACGCCACGATCTGCAGCTGGCCCTCGATTCCCGGCGGCAGCCTGCCGACTGGGGTATCGTTGGCGGCCATCGACGCCGCCTGCCACGCCGCCAACCGTGGCCGCCAGGTCGACGTGCCGACCGCCGTCGGCTTCTGCATGTACATCCGCCGCGATTGCCTCGAAGCCGTCGGCTTGTTCGACGAGGACGCCTTCGGACGGGGCTACGGCGAGGAGAACGATTTCTGCATGCGGGCTCTTGCCGCCGGCTGGAAGCACGTGCTGGCCTGCGACACGTTCGTCTATCACGTCGGCGAGACGAGCTTCGGCAAGGACTCGCCGCATCGCTCCGCCGCGTGGACCGTGCTGACCCGCCGGCATCCCGGCTATCCCGCCGCGGTCGCCCGACACGTCGAGGCGGATCAGGCGGCACCCGCCCGGCTGGCGGCGGCGGCGGCGCTGTTCCGTGCCGCCCCGGAGCCGGTGGTGCTGATCGTGACACACGCGCTTGGCGGCGGCACGGATCGGCACATTCGCGACCTCATGGCCGCGGTGGGCGACCGGGTCCACTTTCTGCGCCTCGAGCCCGCGGAGGGAGGCGTGCGGCTTTCGGTGCCCGCCTTGGCGGGGCTGCCCTCGATCGTCTTTCATCCCGCGGGCGTGCCGCAGTTGGCGGAACTCCTCGGATCCTTCGGCATCGATCGCGTGCACGTCCATCACTGGCTGGGCCTGACCATGGACCTGCGCCACCTGATCGACGCCGTCGGCGTGCCCTTCGACGTGACGGTGCACGACTACTATTCCATCTGCCCTCGCATCAACCTGATGCGTTCGCCCGACTCCGGCTATTGCGGAGAGCCTGGCCCCGCCGACTGCAACGCCTGCATCGCCGCCCGCTTCGACCGCGGACTGACCGACATCACCGAGTGGCGGACGCAGACCGGCTGGCTTTTGAACGAGGCCGAGAGGGTGATCTGCCCGAGCGAGGACGTCAAACGCCGGATGGCCCGCCATGCCCCACACGCCCGGCTTCTGGCCGTGCCTCACGAGCCTGTCACCGAGCGTGCATGGCGGGTCGTCACCCGGCCGCTGCAGCCGGGCGAGCGGATGCGGATCGGCATTCTCGGCGTCGTGGCCAAGCACAAGGGGCTCGATGCCCTCGCCGCCGCGGCCGGGGTCGATCCGCACCGCTACGAGTTCGTGGTCATCGGCTCATGTGAGCCGCCGCTGCCGCGGCGGGTGCGTCGCGCAGTGAAAGAAACCGGTCCCTACCAGGATCCGGACTTGGGGCGACTCCTGGCCGAGGCGGCAGTGCATGTGGTCTGGTTCCCGGCCCGCTGGCCGGAGACCTACAGCTATACGCTCTCTGCCGCTCTTGCCGCCGGCCTACCGATCGTCGCCCCACCGCTGGGCGCTTTCCCGGAGCGACTCGTCGGCCGGCCCCTCACCTGGGCTGCCGAGGCGACCACCGATACGGTGGCCCTCGGCAGGCTCTTCGCGGAAGTCCGCACCGCGCTCGAGAGGGGCGAAACGGCAACGCTTGACGGACCGCGACAGGTCACCGGCGACGACTTTTACGCCACGGCCTACGTGATGCGGCCCGGCCCGCGGGATCGCCTGCCCCGGGTGCCGCTCCGCTCGCTCAGGCGAGACGGCATCGTATCGGCGCTCGTGCTCCCCGACCGGCGCGCCGACGGACGCGTCTCCCCGTGCGGGTCGATCCGTCTCGTGCAGCCGTTCGACATGGCCGCGGGAGCCGCGACCGACCTGTTCGTGGAACACGTCGATGACCGGAGCGTCTTCCATCGGGCGGCCGACGTGCTCGTCTGTCAGCGGCATGCGGTGGCCACGGTGGCCGACGCCGACCGGCTCATCGAGCACTGCCGGCGTCAGGGCATGCGCCTGGTGTACGACCTCGACGATGACCTGCTCACCATTCCCGCAGACCACCCCGAGGCAGCCGCCCTGCAAGCGCTCGCGGCGGTCGTGCTGCGGCTGCTGCTGGCCGCCGACCGTGTCTGGGTGGCCACGCCCGCGCTCGCCGGCCGCCTCGCGGGGAGACGGCCCGACGCCGAGGTGGTGCCCAACGCCCTCGACGACCGGCTCTGGCAGCCGCCACCCCCGCGGCGGGCCGACGGCCAGGTCCGAATCGTGTACATGGGCACCGCCACGCACGACGGGGAACTGGCGTTCCTCGCACCGGTGGCCGCCGCGGTCCGACGGCGGCACGGCGACCGGGTGCGATTCGAGGTTGTGGGCGTGACAGCGCGGGCCCTGCCGGCGGGCTTCGACCGGCGGCTGCCCGACGGGGATGCCGCCAATGCCTCCTATGCCGGCTTCGTGGAATGGTTCGGCCGCCAGCGGTGGGAGATCGGGGTATCGCCGCTAGTCGAGGGACCGTTCAATCGCTGCAAGTCGGCTATCAAACTGATGGACTATGCTGCGATCGGCCTGCCGATCGTCGCCTCGCGGCACCCTGAATATGAGGCGGCTTTCGGAAACGATCAGGGGGTGTTCCTCGTCGAGAATGACGAGGCGGCGTGGATTGACGTCCTCTCGAAACTCATCGACGATGCCGAGGCCCGAGATCGGGCCGGCCGCCTCGCCCGGGAGCATTGCCACGCTCGGCACACGCTCTCGCGGTACCGGGATTTTCGGGATTCGCTGATCCGCCGGGCCGCGGTTCCGCCGGTCGAGGGGTGTGCCCGCCCCACCTGCTGGCGACTCGACGAAGAAGGCGAGGCCGGACCGTCACGGTCGCTGGTCGAAGCCGCGTTTCACGCTGGCCCAGGCACCCACGTGGCAAAACTCGCCGATCTCGATTTCATGGGCCACGAGAGCCAGGACTTTCTCATCTGCGGCGCGGCGTCCGCGGCTGTGGACGACCGCTCGCTCGGCGAGAAGCTTGAGCGGGTGTTGCGGCCGGGAGGAATCGCGGTGCTGGTTTCCGGGTTAGCGCCGGTGACAGGTGGGGCCGAACTGCACGCCGGCCTGGCCGCCGGGTGGCCGACCGGAAGCGATCCAGGCGAAGCGTCGCTTCGCGTCGAGTTTCGGGGCGAGGACGCGTCTGCTGGACAGTGGGTCACGGTGGTCCGAAAGACCGGGCTGCTTCCCGTATCGCAGCCGGATGCACCCGACTCCCGGGTCGTGATCAGCTTCAGTCCGCCCGTGGTGACGTCAGTTGCCGAAGCGCCCAAGTCGCTCCTGAAGATTCACCCGGGCGACGAGAACGGATCGCACCCACGGTATCCCCGGTGGCACGGCGTGGTGCCGCTGCCGCCCGAAGGCCTGATGTGGACCGCCGGGGCTCCCGACGTCGAGAACTTTCTGGTCGTCGCCGACGCCTGGGCGCAGCTCGTGCGTCGGCACCTGCAACCGCAGGGACGCGTGCTGGACGTGGGCTGCGGCTGCGGCCGGCTCGCTCGGGTGCTGGCTGCCGATCCGTTGCTCGGCAGCTACGTGGGATTCGACTGCATCGCCGCGAACATCGCATGGTGCGAGACCCACGTCCTGCCGGCCTTCGCGGGCAAGCGGTGTGAGTTTCACCACGTCGATGCCCGGTCGACCGAATACAACCCTGCCGGCGCCGTCCGGGCGCAGGACGTCCGCTTCCCCTGCGACTCGGCGAGCATGGACGTGGTGGTCGCGGCGTCGTTGTTCACGCACCTGCTGGAGCCGGATGCGGACCGCTACCTCCGGGAGATCGCCCGTGTGCTCAAGCCCGGCGGCACGGCCCTGATCACGATCCGGGCCACAGCCGCGCCGGGCGTGACTTTCGCCGGCGATGAGAGTTGCATCGACGTCGATCCGCATCATTTCCTGTCGCTGGCCCGGGCGGCCGGCCTGGAGCCGCGCGATCAAGTCGCGGATTTCGTCGGCGAGACCCTGCTCGTGATGGGGGCCAGCATGCCCACCCCACCGCCGCAGCACGAGCCAAGGAATCCGCCACCGCAGGAGCATGACACCATGGGTGCATACGAGATGGAACTCGAAGCCCGGGAGGATTGCTTCGACGAAGAAGGGTATCTGGCGGCCAATCCCGACGTGGCCCAAGCGGTGCGGTCCGGTCAGCTCGGCTCGGGGCGGCAGCATTTCGATCTTTACGGCCGTCACGAGACGCCGGACCGCCGGATGCGCATGAGTTCCCGGATCCACGACGCAAAGCGGGCCAAACTCGAGCGGATCCTGCCGCTGCTGCGCCGCGACGTGGCCGCGCTCCGCCAAGACACCTACATCGACTGCCTGCCGGCGAGTGTCCGCCAGCGATGGAACATCGTCGACACCTCCGCCGTCTCACGGCACGGCTACGGCGACGCGATCAAGACGATCATCGCCCGCCATCCCGGCGGCCTGATCCTCGACGTGGGCGCGGGCTGCCGGCCGGTCTACTACGACAACGTGGTCAATTACGAGATCGTCCCCTATGACACGACCGACGTGCTGGGAGTCGCCGAGGAACTGCCGTTTTCCGACGGCGTGTTCGACGCGGTCGTGTCGGTGGCGGTGCTCGAGCACGTCAAGGATCCCTTCCGCTGCGCGGCCGAGATGGTCCGGGTGCTCAAGCCCGGAGGCGAACTCTACTGCGAAGTGCCGCTGCTCCAGCCAGTGCACGGATACCCGCATCATTACTACAACATGACGCACCAGGGACTCCGCAACCTGTTCGAGGGCCGCCTGGCGATCGACCGCGTCTGGGTGCCCAAGCACATGCATCCGGTCTGGGCGCTGACCTGGATCCTCGACAGTTGGTCCAAGGGCCTCGACGAGGCGACACGGGCACGGTTCCTCGAGCTCACGGTGCGGGACCTGGTTCAGGATCCTGCGGCCTGCGGCGACCTCGACTTCGTGGCCGGGCTCTCAGAGGCCGCGCAGACGGAACTGGCCTGCGGCAACGCCCTGTCGGGCCGCAAACTGCCGTCGTGAGTCGGCGACGGCTCGCGGCTCAGCTCGGGGAATCGACCGGTCCGTAGCCGAAATGCCGACAGTACGACGTCCTCCAGAGGACGTCAGTCAACGTCCCCGGAAGTTCGACGAGCCGCCGCATCACGGTCACCTCACCCTCATACCGCTTGCCCGCCGAGTTATTGCAGACCGTGAGTGTCACGGGCCGCTCCACGAACTGCGAGACGACAGGCACGAGAGCGGCCAAACGCTCGTAGGACAGCACGAGGAGGTCGCACCAGTCGTTCGCAACCCTGCACGATCCATCGGCCGAAAGCGGGTGCGCAAACACGTCGATTCCGGTGAGCGGCCTGATGTGTTCGTCGAACCAGGTCGATGGCTGGAACATCTGGAAACCAAAACGCGCCGTCCGACGAACGTCCTGAGGCAGTGATCGGCGGGCACTGTCGATGCGCTCGCGCAGCGAATCGCCGGTCGCGTGCTCGATCGCCCCCGCTGCCAGCTGCATGCCCATGCTGATCTTCGCGACGCATGTCTCGACGATGACGCGATGCAGGGCGGACAATTCGTCCATCGCGCCGCGGCCCCAGGCGTCTTCGAAGGCGGTGATCGTGCCCGGATCCAGGAGATCATGCTTCTGGCCGTCGAAGTTTTGGATAAGGGACGACCAGAACCAGTCGAGCGGATGGCGTGCCACCGAAATGATCCGGATACGATCTCCCCCCGCCCGCCGACGGAGAAGCTCGTCGGTGAGTCGGATGTTTTGAACCAATTGCCCGAGGCCGTGCTCGAGCACGAACGACGAGACGGGGTTCGATGTCAGCATGCGGACGCGCTTCGCGAGCGCATCGGCACCCAGTTCGTGGGTGTGTGCCGCGGTGAGTCCGGCTGATTGAAGGGCCTCGACGATGGCCGTCGAGCCACATTTTCCCATCTGGAAGACGAAGACGTCGGTCATGTCGGCACGCGTCGACGGCGAGGCTCCTGTGCGGCACGTCGAGTCTGGCACTGCCGCGGGCCAGATCTCTCACGGTAGCCCGGGACCCGCTGTTTCAGCAAGTTTCCGCGGCCGCACGAACATAGAGCGAGCGGGGCTTCGCCGAAGGGACCGGTTTGGCAGAAACTTCGCGGCCCCGTTCCGCGGCAAGAAACCTACCGCTGCGGTAGAGCGTGGTGACGTGCTGGCGGCAGCGACGGTTTACGATCCGCACGTCAGCGACCGGCAGCCGTGACCGTCGACACGCGAAGTCGCGGAACTACTCCGGCAACGAGAGCAGCACGAGGGCCAAAAACCCCACCGCGATGCCGGCGATGCCGTAGGACCCCACCTGCTCCCGGTAGACGAGTCTGCCGATGGCGGCCACCAGCAGCATGCCGCCTCCCGTGGCCACCGGGAAGACGACGAAGCCCGAGATGCCTCCGGCGAGCGCCAGGGCCATGCCGACCTGGCCGCCGAGACTGCAGAGCGCCATGGCGAAGCCGATGAGGATCTCGCGGACCGCGGGGCGGGCCGCCCGTGCCAGATAGACCGCCAGGGCCACGATCGCGCCGCAGGCGTACCACCCGGCGAGGTACTGGCGTTCGTCGATGTTCCCCAGGCCCGCGCCGGCCAGGATCCGCAGGCCGAAGGATCCGGCGCCGTTGGCGAGGAAGGCGATGAGCATGTACCGCAGGTAGGGGCTCACGCTTCCTCGGCCTCCTGACGACGGCGGTCGAGCCAGAGCAGCGTCAGCGCCACCAGCGAGAGGCCCAGCGCCACGGCCCGCCGCGGGCTCACGGCCTCCCGGTAGAGGACGATGGACAGCGCGGTCGGCACGACCGTGGAGAGGTTGATGACCAGCCAACTGGTGGAGATCTTGCCGTAGCGGATGCCGCGCTGGAAGCACAGGATCGCCAGGGACGCCAGCAGGCCGCAGGCGGCGGCGGTGAGCAGGGCGGCCGGCGGCATGAAGATCAGCTGCGTCGGACCGGAGCGGGCCACGCTCCAGGCCGCCATGAGGAGGCCGGCGAACAGGAAGAGGAAGAAATTGACCGCCTCCGGGCGGCAGTGGCGGTGATCCGCCACCTTGTGGAACACGCCCAGCAGGCCCAGGGAGACCGCCGCGCCGGCCAGGTAGAGGGAGGGCGTCATCCCGCGAGGATCTCCCGCAGCCGCACGGCGATCCTATCGGCGTCCCCGGCGGCCAGGGCTTCGGGATGGAAAACGAGCCTGCCGGCGCCGGCGAACCGCTCGAAGACGTGGATCGACGGATCGCCCTCCTGCAGGCGGATCACGAGGGCCGTCGCGTCGACGCCCGCCACGGCGGGATCGACGGCCACCTCCAGCCGCGGGACGGGCCGCCCGTCGGACGCCGGGCGGAGTTCGGCCGCGATGCCGGGGACGCCGCGCACGGCGGTGAGGATCCGGTCGAGGTCGGCGGTCCAGCCGCGTCGCTCGGCGTCGAAGTCGCGGACGCGATAGAGCTCCAGCGCCGCCATCAGCCCGGCGATCTCCTCCTTCCCCACCTTGAACCCGCGGCCGATGCCGTGATGGGGCGGGCCGGCCAGGCGGCCCGGGCCCTGGAGCGTGCGCAGGGGCCAGGTCTCCGGGAAGACGTCCATGTCCTGGTGCTGGAGCGCCGCCGATGCGACGAGCGCGGCCCGCCCGCAGAGGATGCCCGTGGCCTGCGGGCCCCGCAGGTGCTTGCCGCCGCTGAAGGCGACGAGGTCGGCCCCCTGCTCGATGAACGACCGCAGGTGCGCGGCGGGTGGCAGCTCGGCGGCAGCGTCGACGATGACCGGCTTGCCGTGCCGGTGGGCGATCGCACAGAACTCGGCCAGCGGCACGGCCACCCCGTCGCCGCCGGCCTGCCAGTAGAGCGCGGCGGTCCGCGGCGTGATCGCCTGCTCGACCTCGTACGGGTGGGTGAGGTAGCTGTATCCGACCTCGACGAACCGGGCCCCGGCGGCCCGCACCGCGTGGTCGTAGTCGTTGCGGTGGGAGCGGTGGACGACGACCTCGTCGGGCATCCCCGTGGTGTCCGGCAGACGGTTCATCCGGTCGACGTCCATGCCGGCCAGGCAGGCGGCCGTCCCCAGCGTCAGGGCGGCCGAGGCGCCGCTGGCCACGAGACCCGACTCGGCCCCGGTGACCTCGGCGATCAGGCGGCCGGCGGCCTCCTGCAATAGATCCATGCGGACGCAGGCGGACGCCGCTTCCCGCATCGCGTCCAAGACCGCGTCCGGCAGCGGCGCGCCGCCGAGCTTGGTGCTGTAGCCGCGGGCGCTGATGACCCGCGCCGAGTCCAACGCGGCATGCACGCGCATCTCAATCCGCCCCCACGGCGAGCGGGCCCGCGGCCGCGGCCGCCGCGGCCCGGGAGGCCATGTCGTAGGCGTTCCAGGGATTCACGACCGTCATCCGCCGGATCTGCTCCGCCGTGACGCCGGCGGCGGCCAGCAGCGGCAGGAAGACCGCGTGGACGTGGTCGTAGCCCTTGCCGCCGTAGGCGCGGAGGTGGCTCTTCATGCAGACGTCTCCGCCGAGCAGGATCTGGTCGAGATGGCCTTCCTCGATCAGGGTGCGCACGTTGCGGACGCGGACCGCGTCGTCGGGATAGCCCGCGCCCCGGTAGCCGATGTTGTCGACGCTCAGGTAGACGCCGGTGCGGGCGATCGCCAGCAGCATGTCGACGCGGCCGGGGCGGTCGCCCAGGTGACTGATGACGATCCGGCCGGGGGGCACCCGCTCCTCGGCGAGCAGGGCGATCTGCTCCAGGGCGAGTTCGCCGAAGTGGGTCGTGTGGGTGAGGATGGCGGCGTTGGTCCGCACGGAGGCGCGGCCGGCGGCCCGGAAGACCCGCTCCTGGGCGGGCGTGATGTGCATGCGCTCGGTGCCGATCTCGCCGATCATGCCGGCGCGGATGCCCGTGCCGTCGACGCCGACGGTGAGTTCCTCCACGATCCGGTCGGCGAGTTCGGCGGCGCCGAGTTCCATCACCAGCCGCGGATAGACCTCCTCGCGGTACCAGCCGGCCCCCATGACGACGTGGACGCCGGACGCCTCGGAGATCCGCCGCAACGCGCGGGGGTCGCGGCCGAGCCCGAAACTGGTGGCATCCACCAGGGTCCCGCCGCCGGCGGCCCGGGCGAAGGCCTGCAGTTCCCGGACGGCCAGTTCCTGATCGTCGAGGATGCCGTCGTAGCTCCTGGTGAACGGCCACAGGTCGCAGAGGACGTGCTCGTGCGAGAGGATCGGCCCCGCCTGCTCGACCGTGATCGGCCCGCGGACTGTCATGATCGCCATGCGGTCTTCCTCGGTCGCCGATCCGCCAGATCCGAAAAAGTACGGGGCCATGGCGGGACTTTCAATATGATCCTCCCAAAGCCGCCGGGGCGGCGTCCCCATCGAAGAGCCGGGCCGTGAGCAGCGAGATACGAGCGGGCATCATCGGGCTCGGGTACATCGGCGGGCTGCACCTCCGGGCCGCGGCGCTCGTGCCGGGCGTGCGGGTGGTGGCGATCGCGGACCCACACGCGGCGGCGCGGGAGGCGGCGCCGGCCGGTGTCGAGCGGCTCGCCGACTACCGTGATCTGCTGGAGCGGGATCTCGACTTCGTGACCATCTGCCTGCCCACGGCGCTGCACCACCCGGTGGCGCTGGCGGCGCTGGAGGCGGGCAAGCACGTGCTGATCGAGAAGCCGGTCACGGCGACGTATGCGGAGGCGGAGGACTTGATGTCGGCCGCACGGGCCCGCGGCCGCGTGCTCTACACGGGCATGACGCACCGCTTCTATCCGGAAATCCGCGCCGTGAAGGAGCGGCTGGACCAGGGCGAGTTCGGCGAAGTGGTCATGCTGCGGGACTGCATCCTCGAGTCGCTGGGTTTCCTGGGGGGACCGGCCTGGTACCGCGATCCGGCGGCGGCCGGCGGCGGCACGGTGCTCTCCTCCGGCATCCACCTCGTCGACCGGGTGCTGTGGTTCGCGGGACGGCGGCCACGGTCGGTTTCGGGCGGCACGTCGAACCGGATGCTCGGCGGGCCGCTCGAGGACGCGGCGCAGATGGCGCTGGACTTCGGCCCGGGGTGCTCGGCCCAACTCACGTTCGGCTGGCTGGCGGAGCCGCACCCGCTGGTCTGCGACCTGGAGATCATCGGCACCCGCGGCAGCGCGGTGATCCACACCTGGCAGGGCTACGAACTCCGCACGGCCGCCGGCACCACGGCGCACGCCGTCTACGGCGACGAGCCGCACGTGGACAAGGTCGTCGCGGGGTTGCGCGGCGAGATCGCCGAGTTCGCGGCGGCGCTGCGGACCGGCCGCGATCCCTGGCCGCTGGTGGAGGAGAGCAGCCTGGCGCTCGAGGTGGTGGAGGCCTTCTACCGGGCCGCCCGCTCCCGCACGAGCGTCGCGCTGGGGCCGGAGGAACGAGCCACGCAGTCGCGGAGCACATGATGCAACGACCCGCCGCAGAACCCCCGTTCGACCTGCTGCTCCGCGGCGGGCACGTGATCGATCCCGCCGGCGGCTGCGACGGGCCGGCCGACGTCGCCGTTCGCGGCGGCACGATCGCGGCCGTCGGCCCACGGCTCTCCGGCCCGGCCACGACCGTCATCGACGCCGCAGGCACCTACGTCGCGCCCGGCTTCATCGACCTGCACGGCCACTGGTACGAGGGCGGGCTGTACGGCATCCACCCGGACATCGGCCTGAACCACGGCGTGACCACCGCGGTGGATGCCGGCACCACCGGCTTCGCCAATTTTCCCTATTTCCACGACACGGCCATGCAGACCAGCCGGACCCGCGTGCTGGCCTTCGTCCACGTCTCCTGCCTCGGGCTGCAGGCCGTCTTCGCGGAGGAGCTGCTCGAGCTGCGGTACGCCCGCCCCGTGGAGACCGCGCTGGTGATCGATCGCTACCGGGAGCGGGCGGTGGGCGTCAAGATCCGCATCGGCACCATGACCGGCTCGCACGGCAACCGGGCCCTCGATCTGGCGATCGAGGCGGCCCGCGACTCGCGGACACCGCTCATGGCCCACATCAGCGCCGGCGCGGACGTGGACTACGTGCTCGACCACCTGCGTCCGGGTGACATCCTCACGCACTGCTTCCACGGCTCCGGGAACGGGATGTTCCCGCCGGGCGGAACGGGACTGCTGCCGCTGGTCTGGGAGGCCCGCCGCCGCGGCGTGGTCTACGACATCGGCCACGGCTGCGGGAGCTTTTCGTGGGATTCGGCCCGGCGGGCGTTCGAGCACCACTTCTGGCCCGACACCATCAGCACCGACCTGCATCGCTACAGCCTGGAGGAGCCCTGGGCGGTCACCATGCCGCAGGTGATGTCGAAGTTCCTCAGCCTGGGGATGCCCCTGGCCGACGTGGTGGAGAAGGTGACCGCCGCGCCGGCCCGGGTGCTGGGCCGCGGCGGCGAGCTGGGCTCGCTCCGGCCCGGCACGGCCGCCGACCTCGTGCAGTTCCGGATCGAGACCGGCAGCTACGAGTTTCACGACTCGGCCGGCGCGGTGAACGTCGGCGACCGGCTCGTCGTGCCCCTGCTCTGCCTGCGGGGGGGCGTCGCCCATCGACCGGGTGCCGTGCAGGCGCCGCCGCCGCGGCCGCTCTACCCGTGCGATCAGCCGGTCTTCGAGACCGCCGCGGCGATGCGGGCGATCCATTCCAACCGGCCGCTGCCCAGGAAGCCGTAGTTGAAGAACGAGAAGCGGCGGACGCCGTGGCGGCGGGCAAACTCGATCTTGGCCAGCGCGTCCCCGAGCGCGGGCGTGACGGGCAGGCCGAGGTTCAACGTCAGGTTCAGCCGGGCCGGGTCGTCCACTTCGGAAAGGCAGTAGAGCAGGTCGTCGTTCACGGCGCAGGTGTCGGGCGTATAGGCCAGCAGGTGGAAGCCGTCCACGGCGTCGCGGAGCGCCCGCAGCGCGACCCCCTCCATCCAGATGTTGCCGGGCGAGCCGACGAAACTGGAGGTGAAGACGCTCACCTTCGCGCCGCCCGCCGCGGCGACGATGTCCCGCACCAGGCCCGTCACCGCCTCGAGCCGCAGGCGGATCAGGTGCTGCAACTCCGGGGATTGGGCGACCAGGGCCGCGACCTGCTCCATGTTGGCGTGCGGCCGGGTGCCGGAATCGTCCGCCGCGAGCTTGGCGAGGAGCAGCGTCCGCACGCGGGCGGCCAGGGCCTCGAGGTCCAGGCCGTCTGCCCGGGCCACGGCGGCGCAGGCCGGGCAGAAGCAGAGCGAGAGCAGGAACTTCTCGTAGGGCCCGATGGGCCCCGCGGCCACCTCGTGATGGTGGCCGTGCTCGTAGCCGAGCCAGCCGATGCTCTCGAGGTCGAGGGTGTCGAAGACCCGCAGCGATGCGATCGAACGGGCGAGCGCGACCGAGTACCGCCGCACCTCGGGATGGTGCGGACAGAGCGCGAAGGGGTAGGAGTCGCCGAACGCGTTCCGCACGGTGAGGTCCGGGCGGCGGCCGCCGATCCGGGAGTTGTGATGGAACACCGTCCAGGCCGAGAGCGGCAGGCCCTCCGCCGCGAGTTCCTCGAGCCAACCCGCGCGGGCGAGCGGATCCTCCGCCGGGGCCAGTTCGCCCAAAGACCCACCGTCGAGCGGCACGTAGGCCGTGCCGCCCGCGGGGAGCGCGACCTTCGTGGCCCCGTTCCGCGGCAGGAGGAACTTGCCGCTGTGGTAGAGCGTGGTGACGTGCAGGCGGGTCACGCCCAGACGGCGGCACTCCGCCGCGAACGCCGCGACGCCCGTGTCGGCGATGTCCCAGGGATAGGCGAACAGTTCGATGGAGGGCGATGGCATGGCTGGCTCGTTCCGGGACAGGGTGCGGGGTCGACCAGGGTGGCGGGCGGGCGGCAGCGACGGTTTACGATCCGCACGTCAGCGACCGGCCGCCGCGTCCGCGGTCACGGGCGGCTGGTGCAGGGCGGCGGTGGCGCGGATGCGGCCGGCCACGGTCTCGCCGTCCGCCTCGGCCAAGGCCCGGCGGATCAGCTCCCGGCGCCGCTCGTCCCGCCAGTCGATGGCCGTCTCCGTGGTCCACGATTCCCGCAGGCCCTCCTCGAGCAGGCCCCAGTAGGCCGCCATGGTCTTGCCGGCCCGGCCGTAATGGCGGGTGCAGAAGTCGTCGATGATCTCCTCGGGCTCGAGCCCCGGATTCCAGAGCAGCTTGCCGAACGCGTACATGTTGAGCGGATACCAGTGTGGGCCCCACTGGTCCGACGAGATGCCTTCGACGCCGAGCCGCTGGAAATAGCGGATGTCCTCGGCGAGCATCGACACCATCGACCAGACCTTCTCCTGGGGACTGAACGTGTAGTACTCGTAGACGTAGAAGTGCTTCGCCTGCTTCTGCCACGCTGGTAGCTGCCGCCGCAGGTTGGCGTCGAGACGCTGCGGCGACGTCTCCAAGGGCCGCATCGTCCGCTGGGTGGGCCGCGGAAACAAGCACAGGCCGACGAGCACGTTGTCCCGCAGCCGCTCGGCATCCGGCGGGCAGTTGATGGTGTGGGCGTAGGCCAGCAGGTTGAGCAGTTGCCGCGGATGACGCGCGGCGACGAGGTCGGCCACGCGGTTGGCGAAGCGGATGTAGGTGCGGGTGTAGCCGGCCCGCAACTCGGCTTCCGTCGCGCCGCCCGGGGTGCACTGTGGGCAGTGGCAGTAGGTGTAGGAATCGTTGTGCCAGATGTCCACGACGTCCACCTCGGGGTTCTCGTCGAGCCAGCGGATGATGCTCTGCGCCATCCGCGGCGCGACGTCGGGATGGCTTAGGCACAGACCCGCCTTCTCCGTGGCCTCCACGGCCCGGCCGCCCTTGTCCAACACGGCGAAGTATTCCGGGTGCGTCGTGGCGTGCTCCTCAGGCGGAAGCCAGGTGTTGAAGGTGTGCCCTCCCACGTCCAGGTACAGCCCGCGTTTCTCGACCTCCGGAACGTACGTCTCGCGGGAGCGGTTGCGCTCCCAGGAGTGCGGCTCGTTCGGCGCCGGATGGGCCCAGTTGAACCGGTTCTTGGCGAGCCAGTCGGTGTGCGGGACGTTGTTCTTCGCCAGCCACTCGCCGCCGTACGGGAAGATGATGATCTGCCGCATGGCCATCGCGGGGGGGCCCACGCGGTCGTCGAACGGCGGCAGCCGCACCTCCGTCCGCCGCGGCACCGTGTCGTCGCCGGGCACGCACCAGCCGCAGCCGAGGTGCTGTTCCAGGAAGTGGTAGACGGCATAGAGCGTGGCCCGGGGCGACCGGCCCGCGAGCACGATCCGCCGGCCCCGGCCCTGCATCAGGTAGCCGTCCTCGCCGCGGGACTCGAGGTCGGCCCGCAGAGGGGCGAGTTCCGCGGGCAGCCGCCCGCTGTCGCCGACCCAGACGACCGCCTCGCCGGCCGCGTCCGCCGCGATCGGCAGCCGGACGCCGGTGATCTGCAGCAGGTACTTCTGGAGTTCCTCGGCGGCGAAGGCGACCGGGGCGGGGGCATCCGCGTCGACGACGATCGTGTAATCGCTGCGGCCATCCTCCGCGAGGCGGAGCGCAGCGGCGTCGGGATCGGGTCCGGCCAGCGGGCCCTGCCCGAACGCGGCCCCCGGGCCGGTGACGGCCGCCAGCAGGGCGAAAGCGGTCACCTGCTTCAACAACGAGACTGCTGTGCCCATCGCATGCGCGCCCTCTCTCGCAGGAACGAACCATGGGCAAGATAGTTCGGCCAACTGCGGGTGGGCAAGCGATTCGAGTTCTCCGCTCCCCCATGCCGTCTTCCTCCGGTGGGGCCGCCCAGGGCAACTCTGGCACCCGCCCACGTGTCGCGGCATGATGATCGATCTTCCTCCACGCGCCGAACCATGAAACCCACCCGCCTCCTCGGTCGCACCGCCGCGCCCGACGGCACGCCGATCACGCTCCACGAGCACGACGGCACGCTCTCGATCCGAGCGGGAGGCGTGGAACTGATGTCCACGCGGCAGCATCACTCCGAGGAGCGGCTCGCGGAACTGGCCTGCGCCGGGCTGCGCGACCGGCGCCGGGCCGCCGTGCTGATCGGCGGGCTCGGGTTCGGGTTCACGCTCCGGGAAACGCTGCGGCAGGTCGCCGCCGATGCGACCGTCGTGGTCGCCGAACTGGTGCCGGAGGTCGTCGCCTGGAACCGCGACCCGGCCCATGGGCTGGCGGCCGACGCGCTCGACGACGGGCGGGTGGAGATCGTCACCGGCGACGTGGCCGACGTGCTCGCCGATAGCCGCGGCCGGTTCGACGCGATCATGCTCGACGTGGACAACGGCGCCCGCGGCCTCACGGCGGCGGCCAACGACGGGCTCTACCTTGCGGCGGGTCTGGGCGCCGCCCGGGCGGCGCTCAAGCCGCGCGGCCGACTCGCCGTCTGGTCGGCGGGGGCAGACCCGCGGTTCGCTGCCCGGATGGAGGAGGCCGGCTTCGTCGTCGAGGTCGTCAAGGCCCGCACGCACCCGAACGGTGGCGGCTGGAACGCGATCTTCGTGGGCACGCGGTAGCCGCCGTTCGCGAGCGAGCGGAGACACGAGGCGGTCAGGCCACGACATGATTGACGGTTTGCTGGAACCCGTGCGGGTGTGCCTGAGCGAGCACGCTGCGGATCGCACGCGGGCGGGGATGCTGCTGCACGCGGTCGAAGCAATCGTGGACGTCATCCGCCTGCACACCTCCACTTCGAAGCGAGCCGATCACTGCCGGCGGTCGGCTGCTCGGTGAGCCTAAGTTCCCAAATGAATGCAACGAGCCTGGTGTCGCCGCCGCAGGGTGGGCACTCGAATGGAAAAGCCGCACGGACTTTGACCAGCCCTGCGGCGCGGCCGTTGAGGGAGGGCAGCGGGTCACGGCCGCGAGGCGGCCGGCGTGGGCAAAGAGAGGGGCAGACGCCCCCGTTTGACACCCCCCGGCGGAATGGCTACGGTTTTGGGTTAATCCGAGCTGATTCGAGCAACGCCAAGTCTTCCAGAAAGGCCTGCTCTTGCCAGCGTCCCGCACGGTCGACGATTGCGAGGGGCATGAGACTTCGGGCTTTGGAAAGCCAGGCGGACTCCAGTACCGACAGCCGAACCTGCGATGCTGTTTAGTGACTGACACCGCACGCCGAACCTCGGCGTGGATGTCAGTAGAGATACCGTTTCTCGCCCTCCCTAGATGCGTGGTGGGCGCTGCCAGTTCGGCTCCCGACGAAGGTGTTCGGAATGCCCGGTGATTGGCGGTTCGTGGAGCCGACAGTGACATCCTCGGCCGACTTT
>SXGQ01744707.1_pt1 | contig 26669 bp, 30 predicted proteins | sample 3178371 | NCBI WGS metagenome assembly SXGQ01 (sample SAMN11356859, study PRJNA531348) | freshwater metagenome | isolation source: freshwater sample F1-20 | place: China: Fuxian Lake, Yuxi | collected 2017-12-25 | reverse complement strand
ATTCAAAACATTAATTATCCTTTATTTCCCGAAGTTAGACTGGAAAATAATGATCCGACACCCAACGCGTTAATTTATTACACAATAGATGAGGTGGGAGGAACCACCCAAACTAATATAACAATAGATTTTAGTTATTTCGCTATAGAAGCGGAATCAATAGTACCACAAGGATATTTACAGAGACATTATAAATTTTTTAGAGATAATTTATTGTCTACAAAACGAAGAAATTATCTGGGTTGTTTACAAACACAAGACACAACCACGGATGGTAGACCAGCGGTAGAAGTAACCTTTACAGCAGGTACTACAATTACTGTGTCTCCGAACATACTGTTAAATGAAGAAAATTTGGGTGGAACAAACCTAAATGTGTAATAAAAAGTATTTGTAACATATTTATATTCGACAACTTAAGTTAAAGGGGTATTACCATGGGATATCTAAACAATTCAACAATTACGGTTGATGCTATATTGACCAAAAAAGGACGAGAATTATTGTCCAAAGGTCAAAGTCAATTCAATATCACGCAATTTGCTGTTGCGGATGACGAAGTAGACTACACATTGTATACAACATCACATCCACTTGGTTCATCGTACTATGGATCAATCATCGAAAATATGCCGGTTTTGGAAGCATCACCGGACGAAACACAATCAATGAGATACAAACTTGTATCGTTGGATCGTGGAACAAAAGAAATTCCAACAATTTCTTTGGGAGTGACGGGGTATACACTAAATTATAACGACTCGGTAACAGTAAATCCAACAACCACGGCAGAACTAGCAACTGCGGGATACACTGCTATATTGTACGATGGTACCATATCAACAGTATCTACTGGGGCACCATTGCCAACGGGTACTACAACACCGTTCTTTACAGCAAACCAAGCTGTATCGGCAAACGCAATAGTTGTTCAAGGATTTACCTTCAACCTAACAGCAAAGGAATTGACGGTAGATCGTGTAACACAACTTACAATAATTAACAACTTAACGGGTGCAACCAAAACTGTAACAGTTACAGTTAAGGCAAAACCAACGGTATAATAGGGGTATAATTTATGGCAATTAGAACATTCGTCCCATTTAATACTGAAGAAGATATTGTGGTGGCAAATCAAACCACTGTAACTACTGGCTTGTGGTCGGGAGACACAGGAAGTTTAGTATCATTCTTTTCTTCGAGTACACAAATTTCTTCTAGTGGTGAATATTACTTTGATATATACGATAAAAACCCCGCAACCGATACTACAGCAGAAGTACAGTTTGCTGTGGCCTATGGTCATTCTAATGGTGCAGGTACTCCGACATTATCGCAAGATGATTTGGCAAATTTATCTACAAAAGCTACATATTTACAATACAAAAATATTTTATTAGATCCATCTGATGAATTATTTACATTCGGGGATTACAGTACAGACCACATTTATGTAATCAACATCGCAAGAAGTAGACTTCGTGAACAATTGGATGCTGGTAATTGGTTAATATCACTTTCTGGATCAAGTGGAAAATTTACTTTTATTGATGATAGTGGTCAAACTTTAAGTGCAAAATCAGCAACCGCTAAGTCCGGTCGTGTATTTAATGTAGTGTCTGGATCATTAACTGGAATTAGTGGAAGTACCATCGCAGCATCACAGTCTGTACAAGGTAAGGGATTTGGATTAGTATATCCAGATTTGGGTATTATTGTATTAAATCCAGATGCGGTAGTTCCAACAGTAGGATTCTTGTCCGCATCAGTAACGGGATCATCAACTGGTACGGGTAACGGTAATACGGAAGATTTCTACTATTCTACAGCAGTAGGAAGTGCAGGAAAACCATTCGCTCCATACACAGGATCAATTACAGGAACACTTACTGGAACTCCACGAGCACAGTATAATCATGATGGATTAGTTCGTTCAATTGTTTTAGGTAGTGACTTCCAAGCTCGTTCGGCAGAAACAATTTCATCAACACATTATTTCGTTCGTTTAAGAAATAAAGATTTTAATTATTCAAATAACCCAACATTCTATAACAATACAAATGGACAAATCTTGAATGAAGATTTCGTTCAAGATCCACATGTATACGCAACAACGGTTGGATTATATAATGATGCAAAGGAATTGTTAGCAGTTGCAAAGACGAGTCGTCCATTAGAAAAGACATTTGATAAGGAAGCTCTCGTAAGAGTACGATTGGATTTTTAATTAAGACTACGGAGGTTCTATGAAAGTTTTGAAACCTCTTGGTCGTGATGGGTATTCAAGAGAACCATATGTTGCATACGCGTCACAAAGTTATACAATAGTATCTGGAGCGGTAGATAATCCGCTCCAGGTATCTATTGATATAGCACACCAACCTCCACAAAATTGGTTGAGTTTTATTGAAAACGATATTGATGTGGGATATGTAAATGAATCTGGTGTACATGCATACCAATTATTTACATTATTGAATACCAGTTTTTATTCTTCACATTCATTTATTGGTTATGGAACTGAATCGGTTGCTATAACAAAATTTACTCCGTCAGGAAGTTTATTTGTATTTAACCTAGCAACAGAAGCTATAGGTGAAGGTGTAAAAGAATCAACTTTTAGTGTAAAAACATCTGGATCATCGGTAAAGATTCTCGATGACGGATATGGTAGACTGTATGTAAACAACACAGGAAGTGTGGTAGGAAATATATTTTATAAACAAGGTATCGCAGTGGTCAAAGCTAACACGGCGGCAACTACACAATCGATAAGTGTAAATGGGTTACAACTAAAAGAATATATACCATTAACTGTAGCGTTTTCTTCATCAACTACTATATATGAAAATAAAGTAGTTTGTAATTTGGAACCATCGGATTTTAATACTAGTTATTTCAATCCAAGTTTAAAATATATGAAGTCGGTTACTGGTTCATATGTGAGTGCATCAACAACAATAACATATACCGACTACGAATTAAACCCCAATCCAACGGCATCGGCAACAGCATCTTCCGGTGAATCATTGGCGGTGTTGTTTGAATCTGGTGCACTTTCACCCTATATAACAACTATAGGATTGTATAATGGTTATGAATTGGTTGCTGTTGCAAAATTAGCAAGACCTATACCCAGAACAGTAAATGTTCCTCAAACTTTCATTGTAAAGTTTGATACATAATGTGGAGATTACCATGTCAAAATTAGTAGAATTGTTACAAGATACAAAAAAATATGATAGATTAAATAACATTCAGGGTGGTGATAAAAAATTTAGTGTTCGTGCACAGTCGAATCTTGATGAAGGTATACGACAAAAGAACGCAACAAATTTTATAGATGCACAGAATGTACTACAAGATGAATTTACTGTTGACGAAAATAAAAACGCACTAACTGTAGAAGGAATATCTAAAGCACCAGAAGCGGATTATACCAAGTACACAGAAAAGGCACTTGCTAATTATGAAACACGATCTGTAGATCCAAAATTAAGTCAATATAATTCAAAACTTATACAAAAATATTTAGCAACCAAAGCAGATTCACAATATAAGACAATAAATGAAACAACAGAAGGGGTTAAATTAGTATATAATCCTGCATAATAAAACTAAAGAGGTTATATGAAAAGTAGGTCAGCAAAAAATAAGGGAAAACGATTGCAGAATGCAATTCGTGACCTTATACTAGAACACTTTCCACAACTGGAACAAGATGATGTAGTCTCGACACTCATGGGTGACTCAGGCGCCGACATCAAGCTCAGCCCAGCTGCTAGGAAAGTGTTTCCGTATTCACCAGAATGTAAAAACCAAGAAAAGGTTAATATTTGGTCAGCCTTACAACAAGCGGAAAAAAATAGTAAAGAAAATACCCACCCCGTAGTGTTCTTTAAAAGAAATAATACAAAAACATATGCTATTATAGAAGCAGAACACTTTTTTGAATTAACAAAAAATAAACAATAATAAATTAACACTTGTTTTTTTATAGGAGAGAGATTAGATTTCTTAATTATGAATCTAATCTCTCTTTTATCACAAATACTAGGCGACTTTCGACATCACGGGAAAGGTGAACATTACTTTTCCTGTCCATTCTGCCACCATCGAAACAAAAAATTCGCCGTCAATATTGTTAAGAATAAATGGCACTGTTGGGTATGTGGTGCCAAAGGTAACCATTTAATAGGGCTACTTAAAAAGTTAGATGTATCACCACAACAAATAAAAGAACTTCGTAAACTATTATCTGATGAAGATGTAACAATCTACAAAGAAACAAATCAAGAAACTGTAGAATTACATCTACCGCATGAATTCAAACCGTTGTGGAAACCAGAAAATACATATGAATATATACACGCCATCAATTATTTAAAAAAACGAGGTATTACTGGATACGATATAATTCGTTATCGTATGGGATATTGTGAAACAGGAAATTACAGTGGTAGAATAATTGTTCCTTCATATGAAGATGTGGGAAAGTTGAATTACTTTATCGCACGAAGTTATCATGATGGTGGAATGAAATATAAGAACCCACCTGTATCTAAAAATATTATTGTATTCGATGATCAAATAAATTGGAATCAACCAATTATTCTATGCGAAGGAATATTTGACGCAATAGCAATACGGCGTAATGCAATTCCTATGTTGGGTAAATTTATACCCAAAAAATTAGAGACAAAATTACTTGAAAAACAAGTCAAGCAAGTATATATTTTATTGGACGATGACGCTAAATCGGAGGCGTTGATCTTAGAACAAAAATTAAAATCACACGGTATACAAGTATCACAAGTGTCAGTGAACGGTGGTGACGCAGCTGACCTTGGGTTTGAAAAAACCTGGGAGTTTATTAATAACTCAAAGGCAACTACCTTTAAGGACTTTATACAAAATAGGTTACAAAATACATGAACATAAGTGTCCCATTTAATAAACTTAAAAAAATAGTTCATCTCGCAGACATTCATATCCGTCTGTTTAAGAGACATGAAGAATATAACGAATGTTTCCAGACTCTCTATAACCAGTTGCGTCAAAAAGATTTGACAGACTCGGTTATTGTTGTTGCTGGTGATATCGTCCACGCTAAAACAGATATGAGTCCTGAGATGGTGGTCATGGCTACGGAGTTCTTAAAGACTTTAGCGAACATCGCACCAACAATCGTTATTGCGGGTAATCATGACCTCAATCTATCTAACATGAATAGATTAGATAGTTTGACACCAATTATCAATAGTATAAATCACACAAATCTTCACTATTTTAAGTACTCCGGCGTTTACACTATAGCAGATACAGACTTTGCTGTATACTCCATTCTTGACGAAAAGGAAAAGTGGCCGTCCCATAAGGATTGTCATTCTCGTCGTAAGGTTGCTCTTTACCACGGACCCGTTCATGGAGCAACCACTGATGCGCGATATACAATTACGAATAGACATGTTGAAGTATCGGCATTTAATGGATTTGACATGGTTTTACTTGGTGATATCCATAAACATCAAGTATTACAAGAACGAGATACGGACAGTAAAAAACCTGTAATTGTATACGCATCATCACTTATTCAACAGAACCACGGAGAAAGCGTCGATAATCACGGATGGTGCATGTGGGATGTGAATAGTTGTTCGTTTGAGTTCCGTCCCCTCCCAAACAACTACGGATACTACACGGTTGAGGTTAAGGGTGGAAAGGTTCCTGTATTGAGTGATGTCCCTAAAAATGTTCGTATGCGGATATTCACTGGTAATCTTGACACCTCCGCTGTCAAAAAATTAACTGCTGTGTTACGGAAACAACACAATATCATCGAACTAAGCATTAATAAATCCAGACACGATAATTCCACTCGTGACAAAATGAAAAGTGGTTTGGAAATAGTTGATGTTCAAAATATTAATATACAAAATCAACTCATTCAAGATTGGTTGGAACGACAATACGACAACACAATTGATCGAAATTTAATGACAAAAATTTTGGATGTTAATAAAAATCTTAATGCACAGATTGTCCACGATGATCATTCGCGTAATATCAATTGGCGTCCCCTTCAATTAAAATTCTCTAATATGTTCTCATATGGTGAGGATAATATTATTAACTTTGGGAAGATGAAAGGAATATATGGTATCTTTGCCCAAAACGCATCGGGTAAGAGTTCTGCTATGGATGCACTTATCTTTACATTATACGATAAGACCCCACGGGCATTCCGTGGTGATCACATCATGAACAATCGTAAAGACGAATTTACCTGTCAGTTAAAGTTTGAAATTAATAATGAAATTTTCTATATTCGTAGAACTGGAACTCGTAAGAAAAACGGAGATGTTAAGGTAGATGTATCGTTCTGGCGAGAAAATCCAGATGGTACCCACGAATCATTGAATGGTGAGGATCGTCGTGATACCAATGCAAATATCCGTAACTATGTTGGTACCTACGAAGATTTTGTCTTAACAGCACTTAGTAGTCAAAATAGTAATGCTCTGTTTATTGACAAGTCGCATTCAGAAAGAAAAGATCTTCTTATTCAATTTATGGGGTTGAGTATCTTTGACAAATTATGCGATACGGCAAATGACGAGATGAAAGAAATCTCTGGGGCTCTTCGTAAGTTTAAAAAGATAGACTCCACTCAGACCTTATCAGACACCCAAAATAAGTTGGATATGACTCGTGAGGAACATGAACGAGTAGAGGAATTATTTGCAAAGGTAAAACAGGAACAAGAAACTCTATACGAAAAATTAAAGAGTTTACAAGAACAAAAGCGACCAGTTCCAAACATTGAATTAGACATTGGTACTTTATTGTCCAATCGTGATGAAATGGCAGAAAGTGCGGTTGTGTACGAAAAAGAAAAATTACAAGCAGAAACACGATTGGAATCATTACATGAAACTATTACGCAAAAAACAAATGAAGTAACAGAAGCAAACATCCCAGAACTTCGTAAGTCGGTTGATGAATATAATAAATTATGTGATTTATTTGGTAAGGGAAGTAATGCTTTAAAGTTGACCACTTCAAAGGTTACCGAAAAGGAAAAGTTCAAGACCAAACTAGAAAGTTACAAGTATAATCCCGATTGTAATGTCTGCGTAGAAAACAATAAGTCAATTATCAATGATATGGAATTGGTTACTCACGAATTGATTGATTTATATGAACTTCAATCCAAACAAGAAGATGCGGTAAACGAAATCAAGCAACAGATGGAACCGTTGATTGAGAAAGTCAATGTTTGTACACATTATGAGAAGTTACAAACTGAAGTTCAACAACTACAAAAGAAAGCCAGTGGGATTGAATTAGACATTCAGAAATTATTGACTAATATTGAAAAATGTGATCGTAAACGGGAACAAATTGAAAAAGACATTGAACTTAATCGATTAAACAAAGAAAATATCGAACACAATATTGAAGTAGACAAACAAATCGTTCATGTCCAATATGACATCACATCATCTAAGAAAAAAGTTGACCATATGGAAAAGGTGGTTCGTAACTTGCATGGTGAAATCAAGGTCTTGGAAGCCACTAAGACGGACATTATGAACCAAATCAAGGAAGCTGAGGAGTTGGAAGCAACCTACGAGGCATATAAGTATTACATGGAAGCAGTGGGGCGTGATGGTATTCCATATGACTTAATGAGTAAGGCAATCCCGAACATCGAAGCTGAAATAAATAATATTTTAAGTCAGATTGTGGACTTCACTATCTCACTCGAAGTGGACGGAAAGAACATCGTGGGTAAGTTAAACTACGATTATGACCGTGTATGGCCTTTGGAAAATTCATCGGGTATGGAACGGTTCATTAGTAGTCTGGCAATTCGTGTAGCTTTGATGAACGCAAGTAATCTTCCAAAATCAAATTTTATGATAGTAGACGAAGGATTGGGGACACTAGACGCTGAGAATATGACTTCGATGCATACCTTATTTGGTATTCTGAAAGCCCAGTTCGACTTCCTTATCGTTATCAGTCATTTGGATGTGGTCAGAGATATGGTAGACAATTTAATTGAGATAAAAAGAGAGGACGGATTCTCCTATATTCAATCGTGATAACTATTTATATTGAGTAGTTATAATGATGAGAAACTATGCCAAGAACTAGAAAAACATTATCAAAACAAAATTTAGCAACACTACCGGTACTAATAAATGACACAGCACCAGAATCTTTATATTTTAATATAAAACAGTTATCTGGTGTATTTAGTGGTGGTCGTAATGCTTTTCTAATATCTGGAACTTATCTACTAAAACCAAACACAGAGGTTTTGATAGAAATTATAGACTCTAACGGTAATAGTTTATATGTAGAAGCTATTAAAGGATTCGTGGAAGGTGGTGCGAGATTGGTGGTTGTTGAAGTGTATGAAAACACACCCCGTGGTTCTGCTCTATTAAACATCGTAGGAACCGCAAGAATAAACGCAGAAACGAACACAGTATTACCCAATGAGGTAACACGATCACCAAATGTACGATGGCAGAAAAAAATTATTATAGAACCAAAAACAAAAAATATAACATCAATTAGAATTAAAAAACAACCTGAAATAATAGTAGATGAGTTATTACTAACGGGTTCGTTACTAAGCCAATCAGTAATTAATACTGCAATATCAAATATAACTTTGAAACCAAAATCTGTTTTAAATAAACAACAAGGATATATTGTTATTGTAAATGATGGTGAATCAATTCAATTTAATTCGTCACACTTAACACCAAAAATAACTGGTAGTTTTACCTTACAGCAAAGAACATACAGAGGTACAATACCAACAACAACCGAATCTATAGAAATTACACAAATTCACACAGCATCACTAAATTTACCACTTTCATTATTAAACGCATCAAAGTCATTTACAGACACAAATATTACAAGTTCTGTAGATAATAGTATATTAAATATTACACCAATTAGAAATGGACAGTATGAAATTGGTGAAAATTTATATACAGCGTCCGCAACGACATATATTAGAACAGCAAAATCCATTACTGGTTCTATACAATATTATCATGTAAGTGAAAGTTCTACTTTAACAACGGGTAGTATATTATCGTTCGCAAAACTTCGTATTATCAACTTGGATACTATCAGTGGTGAAATTTTTAGAATCAAAACTTCCAATAGACAAGCCGGTTCTCAAACAGATTTTGCCTTCGTCGCAGATACTCCGACACGAGTAGGGGAATTATTAATAACAAGTTCAGCAGATCAAGATGATAGAGAACAACCAATAGGAGTATTCAATACATTATCGATATTAACTGCAAGTTGGTATGCACATAATGTTACGGGGTCAGTAATACCAGATATTTCGTATGGTGACGATACTATAAGTGCATCAGCGCACATCAGTTTGAGTCGTGATAACAATTATATGTTAGATGCTGGACACGCCGTAACAACTACTAGTAGTTATTTCATTGGTACTCGTAAAGAAATTGATCTGTTCCCAGTATCAGAATACACATTGAAGTTCGATAGTTATGTATATACAACTTCTGCGTCATATGCATTTACTTCAAGTCAATATGTAATGGATGTATATTTAACTGGATCTGCTATAGTGGGTGACAATATATTCGGACAAAAAATAGCATCTGTTAGTACAAAAGAAAAAGTAGCATACTTTCCAAACAAAACATTTAACTTCACGGTTCCGCGAATTGGTAATGCGGGATTACGATTTGTTATTAACAATGGATTTTGGCAAATTGCAAACATTTCATTAAAGGTTGCTGAAGAATACGCATTTAGTCCTGATGAAGTCACAATCACAGTACCTAACACAACACAAACAACTGCAAGTTTAATATTTAAAACTGACTTGTTTGATATCAATAATAACGCGTTGGATTTAAATATTCAATCAATACCAACCTTCTTCTCAGGTTCAAGACGATGAATTTAGATAAACTTTTTGAACAAATAGTAGTATTAAATGATTATATTGAACAACACAATTTTTTGGTCGAAAAACTCGCACCTGATCTTGTGGAAGAATTATCTATCACTACTACTGATACTTTGGAAGAAGCAAACAGAAAGCGTAAAAAAGCTAAACGAAAAATTAAACGCTATGGATTTTTCTATCCTTTGTATCCGCATATAATGAAAACTGGTGAGCAGCCAAAAGAAGAACCAACAACACCACCAACGGAACCAACCGATAGTGGTGATACAGGTGGGGACGCTGGTGGTGGAGACGCAGGTGGTGACGGTGGAGTAGAAGAAGATAGACGCATACCAAGAAAACCAGGTCAACCCGCTGGTAGTAAGAAACATTCTGACTTATACACTGATGAAAATCCCAAAGGAACTATTCACGGATTAAAGTTTGCTACACCAGAAGATGCTAAGGCCAGTGTGACAAAAATTCGTAATAGTGGTCGTAGTCATGCGCACAAAATACAAGCAGCTGTTGCTATGGAACAACGAGCACGAGCAGCAGGTAAAGCATCATCAGCTGCGGTTTACCGTAAGTTTATCAATAGTATGAAAAAGAAAACAGACGAAGTAAAGCCACAAAATATAGATAACGCATTCGCATTTCCCTATTCACTTGGTCCAGAACAAGACGATGAGTTCTTAAATAATGAAGCATTGTCTAGTACGGAACGGATGCGCAGATACAACCGTCGTCATCCCGAAAAAGTTCGAAACTACCTTAAAAAGACGCAAGATGATCGTGTTGCACGAAACCGTGACCGAGCAAAAGCTGTCAAAAAATATGGTAAGTCTAAAATGAAAAATCACGATGTGCATCACCCAAATGGTGCAAAGAATGGTAATTGGAAACTTGCTCGTAAAAATCATGGTCGAGACAAAAAGAATGAAAATTTAGAATATGTATATCTTTCTGAACTAATTGAAGGTATGGCACCGAATGGTCCGTGGCAACTCATTACCGAAGGTGGTGCTGCTGGACACTTGGCACATCCATATGAGGATGATACATTAACATTTTCGGATATAAAAGAAATGGTTAAACGAGGCCTCGTGGGAGGTTTGGATGCAGAAGCACCAGTTACCGAAAAATTAGATGGACAAAATATTATGTTCACGGTTCGTGATGGACAAGTAGTATTTGCTAGAAACAAAGGACAAGTAAAAAATCGTGGTAAAAACGCGTTGGATTTAGCTGGTATTAGACAAATGTTTGCTGGTCGTGGTAATATTGAAAAAGCATTTACCGGAGCAGCAGAAGATCTAACGAGGGCTGTGAGTACACTACCTCAAGATCAACGAGATACGATGTTTGCAAACGGTTCTAAGTTTATGAATGTGGAAGTTATATTCCCAGATACAAAAAATGTTATACCATATGATAAGAGTGTGTTGGTATTTCATGGAACAGTTGAGTATGATGAAGAAGGAAATGAAGTTGGTCGTAATATAACAGATAGTAAAACACTGTCGGATCAAATTACAAAAGTAAACGCACAACAACAAAAAACATTTGGTATTTCTGGTCCGCGTACTATTGCTTTTAACGATGCTGAAACTGCTCGTGATAAAGAAAAGATGAAAGATTATGGAGCACAAATTGCTCGTATTCAAAATGAATATGGATTAGATGACAAAAGTACGATTGAAGACTACAAGAAAGAATGGTGGTCACGAGAAATTGATAAGCTGGGAGTGGAATGGACACCAGAAGAGAAAGAGGGTCTAATATCAAGATGGGCATTGGGTGAAAAGAAATTTGGAGTTAAAAATATAGAGGACACCGGAAAGAAAAAGTTTTTCCGTGAGTATGAAGCAAATAAACTAACAGACGCTCAGAATGTAGCAAATCGTCCATTAGAAAGTATTTTTCTACGAGTCGGTGCGGATACACTTCGTCGTGTAACAAATACATTGTCAGCAAACAATCCAGAATTAACAGCATCGTTGAAAAAAGAATTGTTGGATACTATAAAAAGTCTAAAGGATACAGATGATGCGAGTAAATTAGCAAAATTACAAAAACAAATAGAACGATTGGATGATATCGGTGTTGATAAGGTAGTACCATCGGAAGGATTGGTATTTATATACAAAGGAAAACCATATAAGTTTACTGGTACATTCGCACCTGTAAATCAAATATTGGGTACTTTAAAATTTGCCAAAGGAAAGGCCGAGGAAGCACCTGCAGAGAAACCATCAGCAGAAAAAACTACAACAGAACCAGTAACACAACCTACAGAACAAAAAACAGTAGCTATTTTTCCTGGTAGATTTCAACCGTTTCACGCTGGACATTATAGTATTTATAGAGCGTTGGTCAAAAAATTTGGTAAAGATAATGTATATATAGGAACCAGTGATAAGACCGACCCAATAAAATCACCGTTTGGATTCAAACAAAAGAAAAATATTATGACAAAAATGTTTGATATCCCAGAAGATAAAGTAGTACAAGTTAAAAATCCATACGCACCAAAAGAAATAACAGATACTTTACCGGATAACACTGTATTCGTTACAGCAGTCAGTCAAAAAGATTCTGAAAGACTGGCTGCTAGTAAATATTTTTCACAGTATGACGACAGGAAATCAAAATCTGGATATAAGGAAAAGGGATATTTCATTGTTGCTCCAGAAATGCAGTTACAACTCCAAGGAAAAAATATCAGTGGTACTCAAGTACGCGCATTGATGGGAGATCCAAAAATAACAGATAGAGCAAAGCAAGAAATTTTCACAATGATATATGGAAAGTTTGATCCAGAAGTTTTTAAACAAATTGTAAAAACGACAACAGATTCAGAGGAAGCTTTGAAATTGACACAACAGCATGGTGGGGATAAAGCTGCCAAAGCTAAGATGAAAAAAACAGAACCAGTAAAAGCTCCAAAAATACGAGCTAAAGTAACTCCAAAAGATCCGTCATTCTATAAACCAGGTGAAACTTGGGAAACTGGTGGTGGTAATTTTGGTGGTAAAAATAAGAAAAATCAAGTAAGATATTTTGGTACACAAGAACGAGCCAAAAAGTTCGCTACGACATAAGAGGTTACTATGGCACAAATGGATGAAAAAGCGTTACGAGATGTAAGAAAAAGAATTGGTGAAGTAATGAATAAGGAAGAACAAAAAATAACTGTTGGATGGCGTCCAGAACAAGTAGATAGAAATGAGGGTGATGTCTGGGTTGGTCTGGACGGTAGACAGTGGACTAAGAAAAACGGCGTTGTTCAAGTTATTACAAAACTCGATGGTCTTAAAACTCCGTGGTGGTGTCCAAAGTGTAACACTCCTCTGAACGGGATACACATGAAGGCGTACAAAAAGCGTGGTTTTTGCTACAATTGTCTAGAAAAAGAAGAAATGGAATTAAAACTATCTGGACAGTGGCGTGACATCGTTATTGAACGAGGTAAAAAAAGTCATATTGACTGGGTAAAAGATAAAATCCAAGAATTACAGGACTATCATAATAATCTGTCAAAACCAGAATTTATTCATGCTGATCAAGAAAAAATCTTGATGATTGAACAGTGGCATGTAGATCTGGATACAGTACGAAAAGATTTGGAAGAAGAAATACAAAAATTAAAAGATCATTTAATCAAAGTTGAAGCCGGAGAATTCGATGAAGTTTCTGAACAAAATACTGTCATTGGTGAATAAATTATTTACTATATTACAAAAAACTGATCTTGTCAATAAAGGAATTATAATTGGTCTTATAGTGCTTTTCTTGTACTTTTCGAAAGATTGTAGTGGTAACGAATTGGATACACTCAAAGCACAAGTAGAACAAACTAAAAAACAGACACAACAATTAAACGATTCTTTAGAAACACTACAAGTTCAAGTAGTGGAAAGAGAAAATGCAATTACACAACTGAAATCGGATGTGTCTGTAAAAGAAAAAGTAAAAGTAAAACTTGTTTATAAACAACAAGATTTGGAATCTCGTAGACAAGTGGAAACCGACACCGTTACAATTATTGCCTTACAAGACAGTACTATTGACAATTTGAAAACACAAGTTGCTGTAGCAGATACAATTATCAATACAAAAGATAAAATTATTGGAGAACGAGAAACACAAATATCTTTGTTACAAACAAGTGTAGGAGTTGCTAGTACCAAGGCAGATTTGTTACAAACGCAGTTAGATAATGTAATGAATTCATACAAAAAAGAAACAAAGGTATTTGGGTTTATACCAAAACCAACAAGAAAAGCTGCATTCATTGGTGGAGCAGCTATAGGACTAATAACAGGTATAGTAATAGCTAAATAATATGAATACATCAGCACAACAGTTACGAGAAAGAATTAAAGAAGAATACAAAAAATGCGCCATGTCTGCGGAGTATTTTTTAACAAAATATTCATATATTCAACATCCGATCCGTGGTCGGGTGTTGTTTAATTTATACAAGTATCAAAAAGAAGTTCTTTTAGATTTTGAAAATCATGAATATAATGTTGTTCTAAAAGGAAGACAGATTGGTATTTCTACATTAGTTGCTGGATATTCTTTGTGGTTAATGTTATTTCATAACGACAAAAATATCTTAGTTATTGCAACAAAACAAGAAACTGCAAAAAATCTAGTAACGAAAGTAAAATTTATGCATGATAACTTACCAACTTGGTTACGGGGGTCTATCGTTACTAATAATAAATTATCATTACAATTTGCTAACGGATCGCAGATTAAAGCAGTGGCATCTAGTCCAGACGCAGGTAGATCGGAAGCTCTTTCTCTTTTAATTCTTGATGAGGCCGCGTTTATTGACGCAGCAGATATAATCTGGACCGCTGCATCAAGTACACTCTCAACGGGTGGGCAGGCTATATTATTATCTACTCCAAACGGTGTAGGTAATTTCTTCCATAAAATGTGGCAACAAGCAGAGTCTAAAGAAAATAATTTCAATCCAATATTATTGGACTGGCGGGTACACCCAGAACGAGATCAAGCATGGAGAGATCGACAAACTGAACTAATGGGTGAATTGCAAGCAATACAAGAACATGATGCATCATTCATATTCTCTGGTAACACGGTTATACCGGCAGAAATTATTGAATTTTACAAAAGTACCTTTGTTCAAGAACCAATTACCAAAGGTGGATTTGATGGCAATTTGTGGATATGGGAATACGCACAACCAGGAAAATCTTATGTAGTATCCGCCGATGTATCTCGTGGTGATGGTGAGGATTATTCTGCATTCCATGTCATAGACATAGAAACCTCCGCACAAGTAGCAGAATATAAGGGGAAAGTAGAAACCAAACAGTTTGGTAATATGTTGGTGTCCATCGCAACCGAGTACAATGACGCATTACTTATCCCAGAAAATAGTAGTATTGGATGGAACACTATACAACAAATCATTGATCGTGGATATAAAAATCTCTTTTATATGTCAAAGGATTTACAATATGTGGATGTAGAGCATCAAATGTCTGGAAAGTATCACAAGGAAGAACGAAGCATGGTACCTGGATTTACCACATCACAACGAACGCGTCCACTAATCATCTCCAGATTAAAAGAGTATATGTTAGAAAATAGTTTTACTATTCGTTCTACTCGTACATGTGCGGAATTAGAAACTTTTATTTGGAAAAATGGACGGCCGGAAGCTTTGTCTAGTTATAACGATGATTTGATTATGGCTTTGTGTATTGGGCTTTGGGTACGGGATACAGCGTTACGATTACGACAGGAAGGTATAGAATTAACAAAGCTAGCTATAGAAAAAACGAGATACCAAGTAGAGGGTATGGTATATACCAATAATAGACCAAAACAAGATCCTTACAAGATGCAAATTGGTCAAATTACCGAGGATATTAGTTGGTTATTAGATTAATATACTACTTATAATGTAGTGTCTTTGTTGAATTTACTGAGGATGTATCTTATGACGAAAGAAGAAATATTACGCATTATACAAGAAGAAATACAAGCAGTTCTTCAAGAAATGCAACGGAAATCCGAAGAAGAATTGGACGAACGAACAGTTGCCAGCCGGGAACCACCCAGAAAAATGACACCAAAGCAAGTTTCTGGACGGGACAAAATTGGTAAAAAATTATTAGCTAATAAGAGATCTGTAAGTTACTTCAAGAAGAAATTTGGAAAAGATTGGAAATCATATTTGTATGCAACGGCAACAAATAAATCTATAGATCAAAAAGATAAAAAAAATTAATATGAGATATAAAGATTTTTTTTCTGAACTATGCTGTGAAGGTTGTGGATGTGATCATTCTAACAACGAAGAGTATCCATTTAGTGGTTATAAAATTACCCAAGCAGACATAGACGCGGATGAAAAAACCGTGCATAGTGTTGGTGAATACAAAAAACAGTACAAGAGAAGAGATCCCATGGGTCAAGAAGACGCTGATGTAAATAATGATGGTAAAATAGATTTAACGGATAAGATGTTACGAGCCAAACGACATTTATATAGACGGTATTTAATAGCAAAAAAGAAAGGACAGAAATCGTTCTAAACAATTTGGAGAAGTAATATGATTAGACTTATGGGATTGGTAGCTGGTATCAAAGCAATCGGTGATAAGCCAGTTGGCGCTGTGAAGGAAGCTCTTGATGCCGTTGGTAAGGAAGATGGTGATATTGATAACGATGGTGATAAGGATTCCTCGGACAAGTATTTAAAAGCTCGTCGTGATGCCATCGGTAAGTCAATGGAAAAGAAGGAAGAAATCGGACCTAAAGATACAATTGATTCTGGTGAATATGACTACGAAGGTGATATGGCAAAGAATCAATTACAAACTATTATCAGAAATGCACAAATGTTGCATGATATGTTGTCGGATGATACCAACTTACCAGAATGGGTGCAAAACAAGATTTCGTTAGCCAAGGAATATACCGAATCTGCTGCACAATATATCAGTAGTGAAAAGGACCAAACAACATCTACAGGAACAATGTAATGGAAACTGTAGCAAAGTTTTTATCCACACTATTCAATAGTCGTGATCAAGCACATATCTTCCATTTACAAACATCATCGTATGCTGCACACAAAGCATTGAATGAATATTATGATGAAATTGTAGATTTAATAGATACCTACGCAGAAACCTGTCAAGGTCGTTATGGAATTATTCGTGGTTATACTCCACAAAAACAATATTTTGAAAACGATGAAGTATTAAAATACTTTAGTGGTTTAGCAACTTATATTGATAGTGTGCGTGGATCATTACCAAAAGATACTGATCTCAATAATGTGGTTGATGAAATTTCAGGATTGGTTAATTCAACAATATACAAGTTAAAATTCTTAAAATAATATGAAATATACAGACTTTTTCTCGGAACAACTAACATTACGATTGGACGAAGAAACTACAAAGAGAATACAAGAAGTAGTTTCTTTATTGGAAAAAAATATTCCAACAAGTCCTGATAAATGGGCGCGCGCAAAGGCAGCTGCTCGTTCCAAATTTAAAGTATATCCATCTGCGTACGCTAATCTCTGGGCAGCTAAGAAATATAAGAGTATGGGTGGTGGGTGGAAAAAAGGAAAAAAGTGATTAAGTTAGTAGATATTATTTTGGAAAGATGGACAAAAAAATATAAAAAGTCCATAAACTGTAGTAATCCAAAAGGTTTTTCCCAGAAAGCACACTGTGCAGGACGAAGAAAAAGAAAACGTGGTGGTAAAACCAAATCAAAACCAATATGATACTTTTATCAGATTTACTAGAAGAAATAATTGATGAACTTGACGAACGATATAAAACTAAGGGTAACTTAGGAAAGTGGCTTCGTCAAAAATGGGTGGATATATCCAGAACAGATAGAAAAACTGGAAAACATCCCCCATGTGGCGCTTCTGCTGGTAAAAAGGAAAGACGGGGAGGAGCTGCAAAATATCCAAAGTGTAGACCAGCTCGATCAGCCGCGGCAATGAGTAAAGGTGAAAAACGATCCGCCGTTGTTAGAAAAAGAAAAGCAGGAAATCCAGGTGGAAAACCAACAATGGTTTCTACCTTTAAAAAGAAGTAAGACTCTTGACATTGAGAGATACTATGATTAGATTAACAGATATCCTATGTGAATCTTGTTGGGATGGATATAAACAAGTTGGTATGAAGGAACTTAACGGTAAAATGGTACCAAATTGTGTTCCAGTAGAGGAACTTTACCACCGTCCAGAAAGTGATGTTACATCAGACGACGAATTAACAGAAGGTGAATTCTGCAATGAATGTCTAATTGAAGTTCTTGAAGGATTACACGAAAATCAACTTGGTGAAGCTGAATATCAAGGCCGCAAAGTTCCTCTCGGTAAGATTATGAGAGGTGATGTCAAGAAGTTTAAGGTATATGTTCGTGATCCAAAGAGTGGAAATATTAAGAAGGTTAGTTTCGGTCACGGTGGAACTTCGGCAAAACGCCGTGGTGAAAAGACAATGAAGATTAAAAAGAATATTCCTTCTCGTCGTAAAGCATTCCGTGCAAGACATCGTTGTTCAACTGCAAAAGATAGAACTTCTGCTCGTTACTGGGCATGTCGTACTTGGTAATAATATGAAAAAGAAAATTTCACGGGAACAATCCGACAAGATATTAAATAAAATGGGTTATAAGTTTAACCCAACAGAATTCTTTTTAGGAATGAATACAGAATTAGAACACCAAGATGTAACTAATGGAAATGTGTTGACAACGGCAAAAATTGCCGCAGCACATCTTAAAGAAAATCCAAAGCATTATTCATTATTATTAAAGCATGTAGAAAAAACTAATGAGCAACTTGGTGGAATAGCAGGAGCATCACCAACCGCGTCGGGTCTAGTAGCACCTGGTGGTTATATTCGTGGAGCACCAAAACCAAAAGATGTCAAGAAAATGCGAGTACGACTCGACAAGGAGAAATCATAATGATTAAATTAAGTAATATTTTGTTGAACGAAGCTGGAAAAGAAAATCGTATCATTCCAACTCGTTTAGTAGTAATACTAGAAAAATGTATGGATGAGTTAAAAGAGTCAGACCAAAAACAAATCACGGAATTATTATCTCGTGTATTGGAAGGAATCACCAAAGTTAATGAAATGCCATATAATTATAATACTATGACTACGTGGCAAATGACTCAATTAGCTGAAGTTGAAGCACCTATAGCAATTCTCCGAGAAAAGTTAAATAACTTAATAACAAGTAAATCCACGAAAGTTAATGTAGAAACTGTTCGTCAAGCTGTGAAAGCATTGGACGAATTATATATATACTAAAAGCTGAGGGATTATGGCAGATACATCATTATTTGGTAGATTAAAGAGACTTTTTTCTACCAACACCGTTGTAAGAAATATCGGTGGAAAAAAATTAAAAGTAGCCGATACTGATAATATCCAAGCGTTTGTTAATAGACGAGGTATAGATCGTTATCATCGCGTGTATTCGTCATTGACGGGTGGATATGGATCTTCACACGGGAGATACGAAGCTGCCGCTGCGTTTCAAGGATCACGATTACAATTATTCCGTGATTATGATATGATGGACAACGATCCCATCATATCATCAGTATTGGACATTTATGCAGATGAAAGTACGATCAAAGATGAATTTGGACAGGTATTGAGTATTAAAGCAAAAAATCAAAATGTTCAAGAAATTTTACATAACTTATTTTACGATATCTTGAATGTAGAATTTAATCTCTGGCCGTGGGTTCGTAACATGGCAAAGTACGGAGATTTCTTTTTATATTTAGATTTGGATGAAGAATATGGTGTAGTTAATGCTATACCGTTGTCTGTTTATGAAACCATTCGTATCGAAGGTGAACAACCCGATCAACCATTCAGTGTGCGATTCAAAATCGAAAATGATTTCTTACGATTGGGTAAGACGGATTTTGAAAATTTTGAAATTGCACATTTTCGTTTATTATCCGACACAAATTTCCTTCCTTATGGAAAAGCCATGATTGAAGGTGGTCGTCGCGTCTGGAAGCAACTCCAGCTTATGGAAGATGCGATGTTAATTCATCGTATCATGCGAGCACCGGATAAGCGTAAAATTTTGGTAGATATTGGTAATATTCCTCCGGCAGAAATTGATACCTTCATGAATCGCATAATGGATCGCATGAAAAAAACTCCGTTGGTGGACCCACAAACAGGAGATTATAACCTTCGTTATAACATGCAGAATATTACAGAGGATTTTTATCTTCCGGTCCGTGGTAAAGACTCAGGAACAGATATTCAAAATCTTCCTGGATTACAATTCAATGCAATCGAAGATATTGAATATTTAAGAAACAAATTAATGGCTGCGTTTAAAGTCCCTAAATCATTTATAGGATATGAAGAAGATATTAATGGAAAAGCTACGCTGGCTGCACAAGATGTGCGATTTGCTCGTACAATTGAACGCATCCAACGAATTATGGTATCGGAATTAACTAAAATTGCTATTGTACATTTGTATATTCAAGGATTCCGTGACGAAGAATTAGTTGATTTTGAACTAAGTTTGACATCACCTTCTATTGTATATGAACAAGAAAAACTCAATATGTGGAAGGAAAAGGTACAAGTTGCAAACGATATGATGGGTACCAAACTAATATCACAAGATTGGATATACCATAATATATTTGAAATGTCAGAAGACATGGCTAATGAAGAGCGCAGTAAAATCATGGATGATGTCAAACGAATGGCCGAACTTACTAGATTGGAACAAGAGACATCACAGCCACAACAAACGGGAACTCCTACCGGAGAAACACCAGTAGAGACACCACCAGAAGAAACACCATCGTCGGAAGAAGAAGAGCAACAAATCGATGATGTAGATACGATCCTTGCATCATTAGAAACTGGTGATGAAGAAAGTGAGTTAGAAGAAATCCCAGAGGAAGAACTAGAAGAAGCCAAGATGGGTAGACCAAAAACTGGAATGTCATACGGACAAGATAATCACCCTAGAGGAAGAGATCCACTGGGTAGTGAAGAAAATAGTGATGCGTTGTCTGTAGGTAAAAAGCGAAACGATAAACGCAAGTCTCCGTTGGCATTAGAATTACAATCTTTCTTTGGTAAAAAGAATAATAAAAAAATTATTATGGAATCACAAGAAACTGGTTCTTTTTTAGATGAAAATAATATTTTAGACCTTGAAAACTAAAGTCTTATAAATATTCGTTATATTTAATATATGACGGTATAATATGTCACAAAATGGAATACATATGAAATCAAACGTCAGACACAACAAAATTCGTAATACGGGCATTCTTTTCGAATTATTAGTCCGTAAAATTACTTCCGACGCATTGGAAAACCGTAAAAGTGATACGGCTATAAAACTTATGCGAGAATACTTCAATTCTAAAACAGAATTGGGTAAAGAATTAATACTCTATAGATCATTTTTCAATGTTCAGAACCTGAGTGAAGAAAAAGCATTTCAGTTGGTCGGATTAATTTCCGAACAACGAAAGAGACTAAATGAAAATATGCTCAGTACACAAAAATATAATTTAATTAAAGAAATTAAAAAGTTTTACGATTTAAAAGAATTCTTGGATGCAAGAATTCCTTCGTATAAAGTGTACGCGTCAATTTATAAAATGTTTGACGGGATGATTAACGAAATTACAGACTACGCAGAAATAGACAGTTTAGTTTCTGCAAAGTTTACTATAGTAGAGCATCTTACGGGTAATCTTGTTAATAAAGAAATAAAAAATGATACCCAATTATTTGAAACATTAAAGGCACAAGAAGAAGATTTACGACTATTATCCTATCGTATATTAATAGAAAGATTTAATGAAAAGTATGTAGGATTAAATGACAGACAAAAAAATTTACTACGAGAATATATTTACAATGTATCAAATGGTGAACAGTTAAAAAAATACGCTGTAAAGGAAGCAGAACAACTTGTTAATGAATTAAAAATAAAAACCAAATTTGTAGATAACAAGATTACCCGTATTAAATTGTCTGAAGTTATCACACAACTAGAAAAAATTCGTTCGGTTAACATAGTAAAAGAAAATCATATGACTGCATTACTCATTGCTTTAGAAATTACTAAAGCAATAGATACTAGAAAATAAGAGTTAACCTATGAATCAACACGATAGACTCAGAGAAATGATCCGACAAATGATCAGATCACAGTTAAAAGAAATGACCACTACTTCTGCTGTTCCTGGATACCTTACCCCGTATGCATTTCGAGGTAATAAAAAAGCATCGGTAGATAGAGCAAAACACATTGCAACCGACACAACAGGATTTAAATTAACTCCTCGTGGTGAAAAGGATATAAATCGTCCCGCCGATAAGATGGAAATCGTTACAAAAGATATAAATGAAAATAAATATTATGAATATAAAAATGATGTGACGAAATCACCACATAGAAAAATTGCAGAAGCCATTTCTCATTTAAATAAAAATTTACACGAAATAGAACGGGTAATAAAAATGAACGCTCGATTAAAAAATGAGTCGGGTATAACAAGTGAACAACTATGGAAGCGTACACAGCAAGGATTATTGAAGTTGGAATCCAAACTTCTTTCTATTGCAACACGCATCCGTGAAATTCGTGGACAATAATATGCAAACACTTTTAGTTGAATATAATGTCATTTCATATGACAACACTTTATTAAACGAAGCAATGGATGTAAGTAAACCACTCGTATTAAAAGATGTGGTATTACAAAGAGCCGATCATAAAAATCAAAACGGAAGAGTATACCCCAAAGATATATTATCACGTGAAGCGGCAGTATACAAACAGAACTTCGTGGTACAGCGCAGAGCATTAGGAGAACTTGACCATCCAGAAAGTCCTGTGGTCAATCTAAAAAATGTATGCTGCAATGTAACCGATTTATGGTTTGAAGGAACTGATGTAAAGGGAAATATTGAAATTCTTTCTACTCCATCTGGTAATATTGTTCGTGAGTTAATTAAGAATAACATCCGATTGGGTGTTTCATCCCGTGGTATGGGATCGGTAAAGCAAATTGGTGAAAGTACAGTTGAGGTTGGTGAAGACTTTAATCTAATTTGTTTTGATATCGTAAGTAATCCATCAACACATGGTGCATTTATAAATGAAAATGCAGATAGTAAAATCGTAACACCATACTCTCGTATTGATGCATTAATTTATGATTTCTTGGGTGAATTAAAATAATCTTTAAAAGGAGTTGTTTATGTTAACAGTTTTGGCTGTAGTTCTACTTGTATTTGGTATTGCATATTGGTTACACAAAAATAATCAACCAGTATTTACGCGATCAGTAAATAAGGTAGAAACCGTTGTTAAAGATGTTGTAGATGTAAATAATGATGGTAAGGTAGATGTTAAGGATGCGGTAGAAGCAGTAAAGAAAGTAAAAAAGGCTGCAAAAATCACAGCAGAAAAAGTGAAAAAGACTGCAGGTCGTAAGAAGAAAAACTAATCATGAAATTAATGGATTTATTATACGAAATTCATAATAAAGCCATTGTACATGACTTTGTAAAATTCGTTGCTCGGGAATTACAATTAAGTCATTTACCCAAAAAAATTAGTTTAACTAACGAACCGTTGGGACATACATTTGGAACTTATACACCAGATGCAGATGAATTGCATATATATGTTGGTAAGCGACACACTGCTGATGTACTGCGTACCTTAGCACACGAATTGGTTCATCATAAGCAAATGGAACAAGGTATTGAACCTGATGGTAGTGATGGATCACCTTTAGAAAATGAAGCAAATGCAGTAGCGGGTACATTAATGCGAAAATATCGATATTTACATCCAGAAATATATTTGGAGAAGTAACATGCCAGCAGTAAGTAAAGTACAACAAAAATTATTTGGTATTGTACACGCTATCCAAAAGGGTAAAGTGGATCCTACAAAATTTAGTTCAATTGCAAGAAAATTGGCTAGAAAGATGTCACACTCGGATGTGAAAAAATACGCAACAACAAAAATTGAAGATTTACCAAAGAAAATCAAGGAAATATTACAAACATCAAATGAAATAGCGATTGGTGAAACACCTGTGTCGGATTTTCCACCAGAGACTTCACAACAACCACACATTTCTAATGATTCAACATTGGTTACCTTCAATGAAGATTATAGTGAAAAGCAAAGTAAAATATTTGCAATCGTCAAAGATAAAAAACCAATGGAATTGGATGGAGTGTTTGTTGATATATATACCGCTGCATTATTAACAAAAGTGTTACATAAATTAACACCGGAAAATCGCAAAAAAATGTTATCACTTCCTGTTAATAAAATGGTAGCTACTGCATATAAACTAGTAACCAGATAATATGGCAAACGGTAAAATGTAGTTACGCATATTGTTCAAAACGGAAGATTGATTCCAAAACCCAAAAAATAATATAAAATAAAATACGAAAGGGGGTTTTATGCATGTAGAAGTAAAGGGAGATGGGAGGGACGATTTGGAAAAAGCATTACGAGTATTTACTCGAATGGTAAAGAAAGCAGAGATCGTCAATGAAGTTAAAAGACGAGAATTCTATGTTAAACGATCAAAGAAAAAAATACTAAAACAACAAGAAGCACTTCGTAAAAGAATTCGAGAAGAGAAAAAAGTAGAAAAAAGAAAAAACTCGGATTGGTAAAAATAACATTTTTCTAAATAATAACACTATATATTACTAGTACACCTTTATTTGAGGTGTTTTCTAGTATTTGACTGTTTATAACCGCATAATGACTCTAAATAGTCGTTTTTATGGAGAACCCAAAGTATGGCAGAAATTTCAAATCAACTTCTAAGAGATGCTATCGCAGATGCAGAAGCAGTTCGTCAAACCGCTATTGCAAACGCAAAGATCGCTTTGGAAGAAACATTTACACCTCAAATTAAGTCCATGTTAGCTCGCCGATTAAAGGCAGAAGCAATGGAAGCAGACGGTGCAGAAAAGGCAAAAGAAGAACCATTCCAAGACGCAGACGCAGTTGGAGGAAATACTCCAGTTGATACATCAACAATTGGTGCTGGTGATAATAAAGAACCATCACCTGCAGCAAACGATTCATCCGACATAGATCAAGGAGGTGAAGGTGAATCAGACTCGTCAACTGACTGGTACGATGACTGGTCGGAATCGGATTTTGATCTTGATGAAGTAATCAAGGAATTGGAAGCAGATGTACAAGCACTTTCTGAAGCTGAAGAAGAGGAAGAAGAACTCGACGAAGCTAAGGAAGAAGGTGAAGAAGAGGAAGAAATGGATGAATATAAACTTGGAGAAGATGACAAATTACCGTCAGCTTCACCAGCAGATGTTCACGACAAAGAAGTTCCAGTACAATCCTCTGGTATCGGTAAGTCAGAAGCAGCGGCAACAGATGCATCCGATCCACATAAGCACGCAGTAAATCCAGCAAATCCAAAGATGGAAATGTATATGGACGGGAACATGGAAAAAGGTCATGGAGAAGGTGAAGAAGAACTTGATCTTGAAGCAATCCTTCGTGAATTAGAAGCCGAAGATGAAAAGGAAAAGAAATCATCCGAAGAAATGGCTCATAAGATGGATTCGCTACAAAAGGAACTTGCAGAATATCGTATGGTTGTAAATGTCCTACGAGGCAAGCTACAAGAAGTAAATCTTCTTAATGCAAAACTTTTGTTCACCAATAGATTGTTTAATAACAAGACATTGACCAACGAACAGAAAGTTGCAATTGTGGAAAACTTTGATAGAGCAACCACAGTGCGTGAAGTTAAGATTGTCTATACAACACTTGTTGAAACTCTCAATACAACAGCAAAGGCAATGAAGCGTCCAGCAAACACTGCTAAAGTTGTAACAGAAGGTTTAGCAAGTAAGGCAACCCCAAGTACAGCTCCAAAAGCTGAAATTTTGGAAGAAAATACTCTCGCAAAGAGATTACAACAACTCGCAGGCATTTTATAACCTATTAGGAGAAACAAATTATGTCAGGTGTACAAGAATTTTTAGATGACGCTGGTTCAGCCCACAAAGTTGTGGTAGAAAAGACCCGTCAATTAGCAGGTAAGTGGGAAAAGTCAGGCCTTCTTGAAGGTTTGGCAGGACAAGAACGCCAAGGTATGGCGGTTATGCTTGAAAACCAAGCACAACAACTTCTTTCCGAAGCAACAACAACAAATCCAGGTGGTTCAGGCACATCTGGTGAAAACTGGGCAGGTGTCGCACTTCCATTAGTTCGTAAGGTATTCGGTTCAATCGCAAGTAAGAACTTCGTATCAGTACAACCAATGAACTTACCAGCAGGTTTGGTATTCTTCATGGATTTCAAGTATGCAAACACAGTAAATGGTAAGACAGCAGGTAGTTCACTCTATGGAACAACATCTGGTTCAGGCGTTCTTCCACGTGGTGGTTTCTACGGTGCTGGTGAATATGCATACTCAGTAAACGATGCAACATTAACATTATCTCCAGCAATCGCATCTGGTTCAGCAGTTGGTTATAGTGATGTAAACTACAATGATACCTACTCATCATCATTTGCATCATTCTTCAAGTTCGTTGTTCCAGCAGTAAGTTTCTCAAACGCAGATTTTAACGCAGTT
>SXGQ01721995.1_pt1 | contig 26677 bp, 22 predicted proteins | sample 3178371 | NCBI WGS metagenome assembly SXGQ01 (sample SAMN11356859, study PRJNA531348) | freshwater metagenome | isolation source: freshwater sample F1-20 | place: China: Fuxian Lake, Yuxi | collected 2017-12-25 | reverse complement strand
GGAAGCTCCTCGATAAGCAGAAGGAAGGTAAGAAGAAGATGAAGCAGATCGGGAAGGTCTCGATCCCGCCCGACGCGTTCATCAAGGTGCTCCAGAACAACTGACCTCCGCCTTTCCTCCCGCCATGTTCGGAATCTTCGCCTCGGCTGAACGCAAGATGCGCGAGAACGCCGGCAACTGGCTCGAGCTGGCGGACAAGGTTTTTCACTACCGCCGCGACAGGATGACGGCCGCGCAGCTCACGGAGCTGCAAGCCGAGACCGCCGGGCTGAAATCCCTCCTGAGGGAGAAAGCCGGGGCCGAGAAGCTTAAGCTCGGGATCGAAAGGCTCGAGGAGGTGCTGCGTCGAACGGGCGGGGCGATCTACCCGAAGTCCTCGCTGGTGGAGAACGTCGAGTTCTTTCTCGTAGCTGCGATCGTGATCCTCGGGATCAGGACGTACTTCCTGCAGCCCTTCAAGATTCCGACGAACTCGATGTGGCCGACCTACAACGGAATGACGCCGGAGGCGTTTCCACGAAAGGATGATGAGCCCGGTTACGCCATGAACGCGGTCCGTTTCCTCGCCTTCGGCGCGCAACCGAAACGGGTGGATGCCGCGGCCTCCGGAGAAGTCATGATTCCGGTCGGCGCGGGCGGCCCCAGGGTGACCATACCGTATCGCGAAGTGCCGGGAAGAAGCTGGCTGGTTTTCCCGACGACGCTCAAGGAGTACGCGATCTATGTCGGCGGAAAGCCGGCCACGGTCAGGGTCCCGATGGATTTCGATTTCGAATGGGCGGTGCGGGACTGCTTTTTCCCGAACCCCACGCCCTCGCATGAGCCCGGGGGCGTGGACCTGGCGCGCGTGCTGGCCCGGCAACCGGATGCACCTTCGCTGGATGGCGGCAGGATCCGGCTGCTGCGCACCGGAAAGACGGTTCGCGAGGGTGAGAGGGCCATGGCGTTTGATATTCTGACCGGTGACCAGCTGTTCGTGGACCGTATGAGTTACCACTTCGTGGCACCGTCGGTGGGCAGCGGATTTGTTTTCCGGACCGCCAACATCGACGGGATCGCGCGGGTTTACGGCGACCAATACTACATCAAGCGGTTGGTGGGCGTGCCGGGCGAGACACTGGAAATCCGGGACTTCGGGCTTTTCTCGAACGGGAAGCCCACGGAGGGATCTCCCGTTTTTGCCGCCAACGCGAAACGCGAGGGCAATTACGTCGGCTACCGTTACGAAGGATTATTGTCGCCCGGCCGGCAGGTGAAACTGGGCAAGAACGAATATTTCACGCTCGGGGATAATTCGGCGAACAGCGCCGACGGGCGGTATTGGGGCACGGTTCCGGCAAAGGACGTGGTCGGTCGTCCGGTGGTCGTTTATTATCCGTTTACCAGGCACTGGGGCATCGCCAAGTGACGCCGGTTCAAGGGTTTCCCAACGGGCTATACGCACAATATACATTATGTTAAGTAGCAATTGATGAAGAAGTGCGCCTCGGAATCGCTGCCTTTGGCCTGGCTCGACCAGCGTGCCTCCGGCTTCCTCCTGCATCCCACCTGCCTCCCCGGGAACCAAGGCATCGGGACCCTCGATGGCGCTGCCTTCAACGTCCTGGACCTCCTCGGATCCTCCGGCTTCTCCTACTGGCAAACCTGCCCCCTCGGCCCCACCGGATTCGGCGACTCCCCCTATCAGTGTTTCTCCTCGTTCGCCGGAAATCCCTACCTGATCGACCTCGAACCTCTCGTCGCGGCGGGGATCCTAGAATCCGAACAACTTGAACCGCTCCGCATCCTCCCGGTCGACCGCGTCGACTTCGGGAGCCTCTGGCAAATCAAGCTCCCGCTCCTTTTCTCCGCCCACGCCGCATGGGTCGGTCTCGGCAGACCCGCCCTTCCCGGATACGGCGACTTTCCGGCCTTCCGAACCGCCCAGGCTTCCTGGCTCGAGAGCTACGCGCTCTTTTCCGCCCTCAAGGACCATTTCGGTGGTAAGCCCTGGTGGGAATGGCCGTCCGATGCGCGCGACCGTCGCACGGCCGCCCGCTTCCAACAGCCGCGTGAGTTGGCGCCACGCATCGAGGGATACTGTTTTCTCCAGCATCTCTTCTTCGCCCAATGGCAGGCGGTCCGGCGCCACGCCTCTTCCCGGGGCATTCGTATCATCGGTGACATCCCGATCTTCACCGCCCTCGACAGCGCCGATGTCTGGGCCAACCCGTCCCTCTTCCAACTCGATCCTACCACGCTCCGTCCCACCGCCGTGGCCGGCGTCCCCCCCGACTATTTTTCGGCGGACGGCCAACTTTGGGGAAATCCGCTTTACGATTGGCCGGTCCACGCGCGCGACGGATATGCTTGGTGGTTGGAGCGCCTCCGCGCCGCCTTCGCGTTGTCTGATGTGGTGCGCATCGACCACTTCCGGGGCTTCGAGGCCTACTGGTCGGTTCCCGCCGGTCGCCCCAACGCACGGGTCGGGGCCTGGATGCCCGGTCCGGGCGTGGAATTCTTCCGCCGCGTCCGCGCCGCCCTGCCCGATTCGCGGCTCATCGCCGAGGATCTCGGCCTGCTCACTCCGGAAACCGTGGCGCTGCGCGAGGCGACCGGCCTGCCCGGCATGGCCGTGCTGCAGTTCGCCTTCGGCGGCGGCGCGGACAACGCGTACCTGCCCCACAACCAGACCGCCAACTCCGTCGTGTATCCCGGAACTCACGACAATGACACGTCCCTCGGCTGGTACGCTTCCGCCGACGAACGCACCCGCGACCACGTTCGCCGCTACCTGCGCGTGAGCGGAAGCGAGATCGGCTGGGATTTCATCCGCTCGGCCTACGCTTCCGTCGCGCGGCTCGCGATCGTTTCCCTGCCCGATCTGCTCAGCCTCGGCAGCGAGGCGCGCCTGAACACCCCGGGAGTCGGTCAGGGAAACTGGACCTGGCGCTTTCGCCCCGAACAGCTCTCGCGCCTCGACGCGCAAGCCGGCCCCTACCTGCGCGAACTCGGCCAACTCCACGGCCGCCTGCCGGCGGTCAGTCCCGCTTCAGGAACGCGGTGACCCTCGGCACGACGTCCTCGCGCGCGTCATCCAGCACGTAGTGCCCCGCATCAGCGATGCGGTGAACCGCGGCAGCCGGCAGCAGCCCCCGCCAGCGCTCGAGAAAGTGGTCGTTGAAGCAGAAATCGTGTCCGCCCCAGAGGATCAGCGCCTCCTTGCCGCGCAGGCCCGCCAGCCTCGCCTCCACCTCCGACAGCGTCGCATGGCTCGGATGCCCGGCGTCCATCGGGATGTCGCGCACAAACGCGTTCACTGCCACCCGGTCCGCCCAAGAGCCGTACGGCAGCAGGTAGCCGAGCTTCTCCCGGGCGCTGAGCGCACGGCGCGACATCGCCATCCAGGTGGCGGGCCGGGCGAAACCGTTGCATCCGCGCACGATCAGGGGCCCGAGGAACGGTGCCCGGCAGAGCGCGATCCGCGCGGGGATGCGGCGATCCGGAAACGCCGCCGTATTAAGAATCACCAGGCGCCGCACCGTCTCCGGATGACGTCCCGCGAATCCGAGCCCGATCGCCCCTCCCCAATCGTGCACCACCAGATCGATCTGCTCCAATCCGAGCGAGGTGATCAGGATCTCAAGGTCGGTGATGCGTTGCGCAAGCGTGTAGGCGCGATCCTCGGGTTTATCGGACAATCCCATGCCCACATGGTCCGGAACGACGCAGCGGCGCGAGGGCGCAAGGGCACGCACCAGGTGTCGGTAATAATACGACCACGTCGGGTTGCCGTGAACCATCACGACCGCCGTCGCGGCACGTGGCCCCTCGTCGAGGAAACTCAGGCCGGTGCCGTCCGGCAGCCGGTGCCTGCGCGGCGAAAACGGATACTCCGCCTGCAACCAGCCTGGAATCCGTGGTGTGGTCACCATTCCAGCGCGAGCATCAGGCAATTCAGGCCACTGCCGATTCCCAAAAGCCCCACCCGCTGTCCCGTCTGCACTGCGCCGGCTTCGGCCGCCAGCGCCAGCGTCGCGGGTAACGCCACCGACCCGGTGTTACCGAGCGTCTCGAAGGTCGAGAAATCACGCGCCAGATCGAGCCCGAGGGTCTCGTAGAGTTTACGCCGGTGCACGGAGCCCACCTGGTGGCAGATGAAGCGGTCGAACGCCGTACCGTGGTCGCGGGAAAACTCCGCCCACGTCTCCCGCGCGAGTTCCACGCCGGCGACCAATAGTTTCTCCGCATCCGTCTGCATCGCGAGCGCCTCCGCGCCGTGGGTGTCGCCCTGGCAAAGCTCGCTGTGCGCGGTGGCGGCGCGCCCGGTGCCGCCGAGGATGCGGTGCCCGCGTCCCCCGGCGAGTGACCGGTGACAGACGACCGCCGCCACGGCCCCCGAGCCGATCGTGAGATTCGCGAAGTACGGCTTGATTTCGTTCCGCGACAGCGGCTGCTCATTGAGCGTGCGCAGGGTCTGTTCGACCAACGGCCGCCCGTTCTCCCCTGCCGCCACCAACGCGCAACGGATTTGTCCCGCCTCGATCATCGAGGCGGCGAGCACGAGCGAGTTGAGGAAGCCGAGGCACGCGTTCGAAACGTCCATCACCTGCGCCCGTGGCGGGAGGCCGATCTTGCGGTGCGCGAAGGACGCGGTCGCCGGCTCCAGCATGTCACGGCTCACCGCCGCATGGATGAACAATTCCACGTCCTCCGCCTTCAGCCCCGATTTCGCCAGAACCGCGCGCCCCGCCGCGGCGCTGGCGTCCGAGGGTCGCGTCCCCGCCGGCCACATCCGGCGTTCGCGGATCCCCGTCATCAATTCCAGCCGCCCCGCCGGGAGCTTCAGTCGTTCGTAAACGGGCGCGAGCCGCGCCTCGATATCCGCCGAGGTCCAGACCTCATCCGGCAGGGCAACGGCCAGGGACTCGATGCAAGCGTGCTCGAACCTCATCCCCTGCCCTCTTCCCCGTCCGCCCGCATCGTCCGGCGGATGATGTCGCGATCGAAGTAGTTCGAGCCCAGGCCGGCGTCGACGACCAAGGTGGTGCCGTTGAGTCCGCTGCTGCGCGGGCTGAGCAGGAACGCCGCCGCATTCGCGACCTCCTGGGTCTCGAGATTCCGCTTCCGGAAGGTGAGCTTCTCGGCGTAAAGGTAGCTTTCCACGTATCCGGGAATGCCGGCCGACGCGCTGGTCTTGAGCGGCCCCGCGCCGACGACGTTGAATCGCACCGCCGAGTCCGCGCTGAACGACTTTGCGAGGAATCTCGCCGTCGACTCCAGCGCCGCCTTCACGGGTCCCATGTAGCCGTAATTGTCGGGCGTCACGAGCAGCGACGAGATGCCGATGGTCACCACCGAGGCGTCGCGGGCGAGCGCCGCCTTGAACGCGCGCGCGATCTCCACCAGCGAGAACGAGGATACGGCCGTGGCCTGCAGAAAATCGGCTCGCGTGGTCTCGTGGAAAGCCCGCGGCCCCGCGCTGTAATTGGCGAACGCGATCGAGTGCACGATGCCGTGGATCGGGCCATGTCCCGCCGCCGCGACCTCAAAGGCGAGACGGTCGACGGCCCCTTCCTGCTCCACGTCGCAGATGAAAACCGGTCGCCCGGCGAGGAGGGCCGTCAGTGACTGACGCCGCGTTTCCGAGCGCACGCTGTAAATCACTTTCGCACCCTGCTCTTCCAGCGTCTTCGCCACCGCCCAAGCGACGCTCTTCCGGTTGGCGACCCCGAACACGACCACCGTGCGGCCGCCGAACTGGAGGAAATCGCTCATGCCGCCGGCGCGCCCGCGGGCGCCTTCCAGGCCACCGAGAAATCCACGTTCAGCACGCGGGTGCCGTCGGCCTTCTTGATCGAGCCACCCAGCATCGTGAAGCCGCCGAGGGCGTCCTTTTCCTTCACCTCAAGGAGGATCGTGTCGCCCGGAAAAACCGGCTGCCGGAAGCGCACGTCGCTGATCTTGGCGATCAACGGCACCCCCGCTCCAGGTGCCGCACCCGCGGCGCGGGCCTTGAGGGAGAGATGACACCCGGCGGCCTGGAACACCGCCTCGCACAGCAGCACGCCCGGCGTGATCGGCGCGCCCGGATAATGACCGCGGTAAAAATCCTCCTCGGCTCGCCACGTGCGGCGCGCCATGAGCCCATCGGGCGTCTGGCTGACGATCTCGTCGATGAACAGGAACGGCGGACGGTGCGGGATAAGGTCGGTGACCGGAGGAAAGCTCATGCGGTGGGAGCGGCGACGGCCGCACGTTTTTCGGCGTGAAGCGCCTTGTCGACCTTGTTCGCGACGATGACGCCATAGTTGATGGTGCCCAGCCAGCCCGACATGATGATGCCGACGGATCCGGCATGGTAGAGCCCGGGCAGCATCTCCGGCAGGTCCATCGAGACCTTCAGACCCTCGAACTTGGTGCCGAACGAAGTGCCGCCGAAATGCGTCGTGTAGCGCTCGATCGTCCGCGGTGTCGCGGCCTCCTTCCAGTCGATCTTCGCCCGCACGTCGGGGATGTAGCGCTCCAGCGCCGCGATTGATTCCTCGATCAGACGCTGCTTCTCTCGCTCGTAATCCTCGTCGGACAATCCGACCCAGTCCTCGTGGCGCGCGTTGAGCGACACCACGACGGTGTAACGGTCGCCGCCCGGCCGCGTGTCCGGATAGTAGACCGAGAACGTGCGGCTGGTGGTGTGCAGGTCGGTCAGCTCGGTGCTGCTGAAGCGCGGGTTGGCCGACGTGAACACGAGGTCTCCGATGTGCGGGATGCTCTCACCCTTGCGGATGCCGAGATAGACCTGGCACGAACTCGTGTTGATGCGCACCGCCTTGGCCGCCGCGACGAACTCGGCCGGAAAGTTTTCCTCCCCCGCCAGCCGCAGAATGGTGTTCTTCAGGTTCGCGTTGGAGAGGATCGCCTTCGCGCGCACGACCCGGCCGCCCTTGGCAACGATGCCCGCGGCCACCTTGCGGCCGCCGCGTTCCTCGACGAGGACGCGCTCGACGAGCACTTTCTTGCGCAACTCGACGCCGTTGCGCCGCAGTTCATCCGCCATCTTGCCGACGAGGTCGTCGGATCCGCCGCGGTACGTGTACACCCCGGCGCCCATGAAATTGGAGAACACGATGCCGAAGGTGATGGCGGGGTCGTCAACCGAGGAACCGTTGGCGTAGGCGATCGGCTCCATCAGCAACCGTTTCACGTCGTCGCGTCCCGGGAAGAACCGCTCGAACATCTCGCCCGTGGTCTCAGGATTGTTATCGTAGAAGTTCATCGAACGCAGGTGGTCGTAGAACCCCTCCACCTTCGCGCGCTCGACGCCGAACTGCTCCACCAGCACCCGCGTGTAATCGTCGCGCGTGAACGTCGTGCGCACATCCATCTGCGGGTTCACAAAGCGAACGTCCTTCAGGGGCACGATCGCGTCGGCGATCTCGCGGGTCCAGTACTTGCGGCACGACTTGAGCATCCCGCTCGGAAACCCGTGCAGGGAAATGTCGAAGATGTGCCCGCCGCGGCGCGTGAACCACGTGGCGAGCCCGCCGAACTGGTAGTGGTGCTCGAGCACGAGCACGCGGTGCCCGGCCTTCGCGAGCACGTTGGCGGCGGTCAGCCCGCCTAACCCGCTCCCGATGACGATGACATCGTACTCATCCGCGACCCCTTTGAGCCAGTCGTATCCCATGGAGGGACGAACGTGGGCGTTCCCCCGGATCTTGCCAACCCCGAGTTTGAAAAAGCCACCGGCCCGCCCGGCCGGACCCCAAAGCCTGCCCTGTAGCCGAGGGTGTTTACCCGCCTCAGGCGGGCACCCTCGGAGCTTAAGAAACACCTGCCCGACCACCGGGCAAAGCACGCCCCCTACGCTTTCCCGGCCTCTTTCTGCAGCACGTGGAGGTTCGCCATCGAGATGCCACTCAGCATCGCGCCGATGATGCCAAGGAAGCCCTGATCGGTTCCGCAAAGGTAGAGGTTGTGCAGGGCGGTGCGGCCGTGGCGGTTTTTCACCGGCGAACCATAGATCGCGCCGCCGAGGTGGCCGGTATACCGCATGATCGTGCGCGGGGTGAACATATCGGTCGCCAGGACCGCGTTCTCCGGGGTCACAGCCCCGGTCGAGGCCGGCAGGAAGCGCCGCGCCGATTCCTGCACCGCCGTGAACCAGCGCTTCTTCGCCGCCCGATACTCCTCCTCCGGCAGCGCACTCCAGAATTCGGGGCGCGCCAGACAGGTCACTCGCAACAGCCCCTCCGGCAGGGATCGGCCCGGCCCGTACTCGAAGTTGTTCGGCAGGCAGATGACACCGCTGCGCGTGTCGACCTCGGTCCGAGGACTGGCGTACTCGAAACGCTCCGCTTCATTGAAGAAGACGATCGTGTCATCGCCCCAGCCGAACGCCGCCGGCTCGCGGTTGAGCACCGTGATGGTCTCGACGAAGGACAATCTGCCCGGCGGCGTGCCGACGCCCCCGGAGGGCGCATCGCCCGCGATGAGCCGCTCCGTCTCCGGCGCGCCGATCGAGGAGATGACGTGGCGAGCGGTGACCTCGGTGCCGTCGTCCAGCACGAGCGCGTGGGCGCGCCCGGCCCGGGCTTCGATCCGTCGCACGCCGCATTTCATCCGCCGTTCGCCCCCAGCCGTGCGGTACTTCGCCAGCAGCACACGGAGAATCACCCGGACGCCGTCCAGGGGCCGCGCGAATCCCTCGAGGAACAGCGCCTTGAACATGATCACGAACTGGCCGAAATCCATGTCCCGCTCCGTGGGGCTGCCGTAGTACATCAGCGGACAAAACAGCATATCCTCCAGGAGCGGGTCGGCGACGTGGCGGCGCACCACCTCCCGCGCCGAGAGGGCCGGCGCGTCGAGGGCGACATCGTCGAACGCGCGCACCGCCGCGACCAGCGCGCGGAAGCCGTCGATCTGGGCGGGAAACCGCGCCGCGATTTCCGTCTCCAGCAAAGCAAAGTCGTTGGTGAAGCGCAGCGCCGTCCCCCCCCGCGATCCGAACGCGATGCGAGAGCCACGCTGCTCACACAGGGCGAACTCCTCGCGCTCGATCCGCAGCTGGCGGAGCAGTTTCACCAGCGGGGTGCCACGCACCCCCGGCCGGGAAAAGTTGGTCAGCGCGTGCAGGCCCACGTCATACCGCCGCCCGTCGATGCTGTAGAAGCTGTTCAGCCCGCCGACCGCGTTGTGGCGCTCAAAAATGCACACACTGCGGCCGAAGTGCGCGAGGCGGATGCCGGCGGCCAGCCCGGACATCCCGGCGCCGATGATCGCGACATCGTAATCACGGCGGGAATTCATCGGTTCAGGGCAGAAAAAAGCCGGGCGTCTAGGCCCGGCTGGAAGCGCCGAATGAGTTCGAGGTCAGCCGGCGCGAACGAGGCGACAACCACGGGGCGGCACGGACTCACACGGATCCGGAGCGAAATCCGCGTCCATCGGTGTTCATCCGCGGCTCAACCCGGCGCCCCTTCGCTCAGCTTTTGCCGGCCAGGGCATTGAACTTCGGGGTGAGGTATTCCGCGCAGCTGTCGAGCGAAGCGAGCTGCACGTAATCCGCCTCGGGAACCTCGAGGCCGTGACGCTTCCGCAGCTCCATCACGATGTCGAGAAAGTCCATGCTATCGAGCTGCAGCTGGTCGCGGAGCCTGACATCGGGCTTCACGTTGCTCAGGTCCTCGTCGGGCGCGATGTCCGCGATGATATCGAGCACCACCTGCCTGCATTCGTCTTTGGTCATGGGAAACGGCGGGAACTAGGCGACAAAGCGCCGAACAATCAACGTGGAATTTATCCCGAGCATACCGAACGAGTTGTTGAGGATCGTGTCGATCCGCGCGACCGGACGCGGCGTGTTCAGCACGAGGCCCGGGATGGCGCATTGAGGATCGAGATGGTCCACGTTGATGGTCGGATGGACGATCCCGTCCGCCAAGGACGGGAGGTTGCCGGCGAGCTCGAGCGCGCCGGCGGCGCCCCTCGCGTGGCCGATGAAGCTCTTGGTGTTGTTGATGTGGGTTTCGGGGCAATCGACCCCGAAGACCGCCCGGATGGCCTCGCACTCCTGGATATCGCCCAGCGGCGTGGCCGTGGCGTGGGTGTTGACGATATGGATGTCGCTCGCCGTGAGTCCCGAGCGTCCGAGCGCGGTCCTTACGCACTCGGCCTGACGGGTCGGGTTGGGCAGCACGTAATCACTCGCGTCGCTGTTCACATGATAGCCGGCGATCTCCGCGTAGATCTTTGCTCCCCTCGCCTGCGCGTCCTCAAGCCGCTCGAGGGTGTAGAGGCAGCCGCCCTCCGAGATCACGATGCCGTTGCGGGCCTGGTCGAAGGGCCGGGAGGCCTTGGCGGCGTCCTCGTGGGTCGCGAGGGCGTTCTGGGACTTGAAACCCGCGAAGATTCCGAACGTGTGGATGCTTTCGCTCACGCCGCCGCAGAGCGCGAAATCGCACTCGCCGAGGCGCAGCATCTGCGTGGCGTGGATCAGGCCCAGATTGCCGGCCGCGCAGGCGGCGCCGAGCGTGTAGGCCGGTCCGGTGATTCCGAGGTTGAGGGACGTCTCACCCGCCGGGTTGTTCGCGACGGTACGGGGATTGTGGTAGTGGGACCAGAACTTGGTGTCGTAGGCGAATTTCGAGATATTGTGGATCTCGTTCTCGGTCTCGACGTTCCCATGCTCGGTGCAACCGATGTAGATCCCGACGCGATCCTTGGGCGTCGCGTCGAAGGCCACGCCGCTGTCGGCCAGCGCCTCACGCGCGCAATAGATGGAAATGCTGCCGGCCCGGGTGCCGACGCGGAGTTCCTTCCGCTTCTGGTACTTCAGCGGATCGTACGTGCACACGCCGGCCAACTGCTGCCCCATGTGGCGCACCTCGATGCGGCTCACGCCCGAAACGCCGGTGAGCAGGCTGCGCCGGAAATCCGCGAGCGTGTTGCCGTTGGGGGCGGTCAAACCAATCCCGGTGATGACGATGCGCGCAGGCTTCATTCGTGGTGAAAGAAAAAGCGCTAGCCACGGAGTCGCGGAACGCAATACAAGCCTCCACCCATGAACGTCCTCGTCGTCGGCGGCGCAGGTTACATCGGCGGCCATTGCGTGCGGCAGCTCATTGCGGCCGGCCATCGCCCGGTCGTGCTCGACAACTTCATCTACGGCCATCGCGGCGCCATGCCGGCGGGGGTCACGCTCCACGAGGGCAGTCTCGGCGACGAGGCGCTGGTCGGTCGCGTCCTCCGCGGGGAGAAGATCGACGTGGTCATGCACTTCGCGGCCTTCTGCTACGTGGGCGAATCAGTCACCGATCCGCTCAAGTACTACTTCAACAACGTGGTCGAGACGCTGCACCTGCTGCGCGCCATGGTCGGGGCCGGCGTCGACAAGTTCGTCTTCTCCTCCACCTGCGCGACCTTCGGCGTTCCCGCCTCCCTGCCGATCCATGAGAACCTGCCGCAGGCGCCCATCAACCCCTACGGTCAGAGCAAGCTCGACATCGAGAACGCCCTCAAGGCCCTGGCGGTCGCGCACGGGCTCAACTTCGCGGTGTTCCGCTATTTCAACGCCGCAGGCGCCTCGGAGGACGGCTCCATCGGCGAGGATCACGATCCCGAAACCCATCTGATCCCGTTGGCGATCGACGTGGCGACCGGGCGCCGTCCCCATCTCCAACTGTTCGGAACGGACTACCCTACTCCCGACGGCACCTGTCTCCGCGACTACGTCCACGTCGACGACCTCAGCCGCGCCCACATCGCGGTCTTCGACCGGCTCTCCGCCCGCGGTGCCCAGCTGTTTTACAATCTCGGCACCGGACGGCCGACCTCCAATCGCGAGGTGATCCGCGCGGTCGAACGTGCCACCGGACGGCCCATCAAGGTCGTGGAGAGCCCGCGGCGCGCCGGTGATCCGCCCGCGCTGTTCGCCGACTCCTCCAAGGCCATCCGCGAGCTTGGCTGGAAAGTGCGCTTCCCCGACATCGACTCCATCGTCGGCACCGCGTGGCGGTGGCACTCCAGCCACCTGAAGGGATACGGCGATCGCGGGCGCTGACCGGCGGAACCGATCCTTACAAACGCGGCGGCGCCGGCGTGTGCGGCTCCTCCCAAGCAAGGGCGCCGCGCGTATTGACCCGGCGCCGATAGACCTTGTCGACGCAGGTCGCGTAGATCGTGTCGAACGATGCTCCGCCGAAGCACAGATTGGTGATGCGGCCGTTGGGAAGCGGCAGGATCGCGTTCACCCGACCCGCCTGATCGCAAATCTGGATGCCGAGGCGAGTCGCCACATAGAGCCGCCCGTCGCGGTCGACCTTGAGGCCGTCGGCGAAACTCATGTCCTCGTCGTCCGGCTCGTGCAGGTGGAAGTAGCGCTGCTTGTGCGCGAGGGTCCCGTCGGCGCGGATCCGGTAGCTGTACACCCAATGCGAACGGTAGTCGGCGACGTAGAGCAGCGACTGGTCGGGCGAAAGCGCGATGCCGTTCGCGAAGCGCAGGCCCGAGTCCACCACCTCCTTGCGACCGTCGGGCCGCACGAGCCAGACGCGGCTCGGGTCGTTGGAGTTTCCGCCCGGCGGGTGCGTGACGTAAACATTGCCGTTGCGCGCGACCACGAGGTCGTTGCCGGCGATTCCCTCGGCTACGACACGCTGAACGCCGTCCGGCGAGATGGCCACGATCTGCTGCGCCCCCGTGGCGACCACGTGGAGAGTGCCGTCGGGCCCGTAGGCCTGACCGTTCGCCCGCTGCGTGTTTTCCCGCACCGCCACCGGGCGCCCATCGGCCCCGATCCGGTAAGCCCGGGAGGCGCGGATATCGGTGAAAGTCACGACGCCGCCGGCGTCCGCCGCGGGGCCCTCGGCGAGTTGGTAGCCCTCGCCCACCAGCGACCACTCCTCGCCGGGCAGCAGCAGCGCGGAGAGCACCGCGTTCTTGGTGACGGCCGCGGGCCGCACCGCCTCGGGCCAGCCGCGCCACAGCCAACGCATCGCGTCCGGGAAAACCGCGGTGCCGTGCTTACCGTTGTGGCCGCCCTCACCCCAGGCGTGGCGGACATCATAACCGGAAAACTCAAGCGCGCGCTGCATGGTCTGGTTGGCCATCCACCAATCCCCGCCGTAGATGTTGTTGTCGTTGGAACCGCCCTGCAGGAACACCCGGAGCGTCTTCGGCTCGAACTTCCGGATCAGCGTCGGGTAGCGATCGCCGCCCCGCAGGCCCACGTAGGTGCCGATCGCGCTGAATACGCGCGTGAAAGCGTCGGGGCGCTCCCAAGCGACGGTCCATGCCGCGATTGCACCGGAGCTTGAGCCGCCGATCGCCCGGTCCGCCGCTCGCCGCGACAGGCGCAGCGGGCGCCCGTCACCGGCGGTCCGCGTTTCCAGGAAAGGCAGCAACTCCTCCAGCACGAAGCGCGCGTAGGAATCGCCCAGCCCGTCGTATTCGAAACTCCGGTTGAAACGATCCAGCGCGGCGGCGGGTGTCGCGGACTTCAGCACCCCGGGGGCGACGAAGACTCCGATGAGCACCGGGATCTCGCCGCGCGCGATGAGGTTGTCGAAGACCACGGGGGCGTTCCACTGCACGCGGTCCTGGTTCACGTAGACGCACGCGGGACGCGCGGGATCGTACTGGCGCGGCACATAGACGAACACCTCGCGCGAGGTGCCGGGGTAAGTCCGCGAGCTCTCGAGCATGAAGCGCAGCGTCTCCCCCTTGGGCACACCGGCCTGGACCACCGAGTCGGGATGGGGAGGATAATCATCGGCGGCGGCGGCGCGTAATTCACCGTGCGCCAGAGTGAGCAGGAAGCCGAGCGCGAGCAGCGCGCGGCCCGCGGTGGATTCGGGACGGGGCATGGGGAAAGCGGGGAAGCGGTTCAGCGGACGGCGAAAACCGACTCGTCGATGAGCATTTTTTCCGGGTAGGCGACGCGGCCCCGCATCAGCAGGTCGCCGTCGAACATGTCGTGGCGCACGTCCTGGAGACGGATGCCGTGCTCGATCCGCTCCGGACGCATGCCGGTGAGGATCGATTTGGCCTTCTCGTCGGCGAGTATCAACGGGGCGTGGTAGGCGAACAGGTAATCCAGTTGCCGCGCACGGATCAGCTCGCTGATGAGCTGGGCGCCGCCCTCGACGAAGACCCCGGGGATGCGCTCCTCCGCGCAGCGCCGGCGGAAGTCGGCGACCGGCACGCGCTGGTTGGAGGACTCGAAGATCCAGACCTTGATCCCGGCTTCCCGCAGCTTGCGCACGTAGCCGAGGCCGCCGTGCGGTGTGGTCACGACGATCGTGCGCTCACGGAACGCGTCGGTGAAGACATGCGGCGGATTCTTGTCGACGACGGTTCGCAGCAGGCCGTCGAAGACGAACCGCCACGGGCACCACTCCGGCTCGCCGGGCAGGCGCGCGGTGAGCCGCGGGTTGTCCTTCAATACCGTCATGGCCCCGACCGCGATCGACGGGAACAGCCGACGCCAGCGGTGAACATCGGCGCGCGAGGCCTCGTTCGTGATCCAGCGCGACTCCCCGGAGCGGCAGGCGATCTTGCCGTCCAAGGTGGAGGCGACCTTCGCCGCGATCAGTGGTCCGCCCGAAGCGATCCAATGGTTGAAGATGAGGTTCAGGTCGGCGCACTCCCGTTCGAGCACGCCGCTGACCACCTCCACCCCGCGCTCGCGCAGCACCTCGAAACCGCGGCCCGCATGGGCGGGGTTGGGATCGGTGGCGCCGACCACGACCCGCCGGATTCCCGCGGCGAGGATCGAATCCGTGCACGCGCCGGTGCGTCCCTCCGTGCAACAAGGCTCCATCGTCACGTAGAGCACGGCGCCGGGCCGGGGCGACCGGCCCAGCGCGGCAAGCGCCGCCTTTTCCGCGTGCGGTCCGCCGTCAGGCGCGGTCGCGCCCTCCGCCATGATCTGGCCGTTTTCGACGATGACGGCGCCGACCATCGGATTGGGATGCGTCGTGCCCCAGACCCCGCGCGCGAGCTCCAGTGCCCGCCGCATGAACGAGACGTGCTCGGATTTATCCGCGGACATAAGGATTGCCGCTGCGCTCCTCGGCGACGGTGGTGGCCGGGCCGTGCCCCGGGAAAACCCGCGTGGCGGGCGGCAGCGTGTAGATCTGTTCGCGAATGGACCGCAGCAAAACGGCATGGTCGCCGCCCGGAAAGTCGGTCCGCCCGATGCTACCGCGGAAAAGCGCGTCGCCGACGAAAGCCGCGCCGAGCGCCTCGAGGTAAAAGAGCACGTTCCCCGGGCAATGGCCCGGCACATGGCGCACCTCGGCCGCAAGCCCGGCCGCGGCGCGGATTTCGCCCGGTGAAAACCAATGGTCGACGTGCACGCCCTCCAGGCCGAGCCGCTCGCCCATGAAGCGCTCCATGATTTCCGGCGTCTCGATCAACGCGCGGTCATCGGCGTGGGCGAGGACCTTGGCGCCCGTGGCCCGCGCCACCTCGGCGGCACCCTGCATATGGTCCCAATGCCCGTGCGTGATCCACAACTCGACGAGGCGGCACCCGCGCTGCGCGAGGAGCGGCTCCACTTCCGACCAGACTTCCCCGGGCGCATCGATCAGCAGCGCCTCCCCCCGGTCCGGGGAGCTCAGCAGGTAGGCGTTGGTGTCGATCGGGCCCGCGGGAATGACGTCAAGCTGCACACCGCCAATTCAACCCGCCGCGGCCCGCGCGCAACCCCGCAATCAGCCGGGGCGCACGTCTCCTCAGGCGAGACCGAGCTTTTTCAGCACCTCGGGCGGCGGCCCCTCGAACTTCTCGAGCGCCACGTTGCCGACATACCCGAGGTCCTTCATGCCCGCGGGCGTGGTGTAATAGCCGCTGGCGCAGAGATCGCGGAAACGCGCGAAGAAACTCGCGGCCGACCGCAGCTCCGGCTTGGCGTCGGGCAGGTGGCAGATGTCGTCGCAGATCGCGTTGCGCTGCCGCACGACGAGGCTGCCGAATTCGTTTTGAAAGCGCCGCTGCGACTCCGCCTCGATCCAGGCCAGCCCGTCGCGGATGATCTGGCGGTCGCGCTCGTGTCCCGGGTAAGGCGCGCTCACCCATTCATCGATGAACTCGGGAACCTTCACGCTTGAGCCGGAGGGCCCCTTGTCGTCGGCGGGGATGATCGTGTCGCACAGGAATGTCGCGGTGGCTTTCTCCTCCGCGGAGAGCGTGAGCGGCCAGCAATCGCCGGCGGCGTATTTTTTGATGAGGTCCGGATCGGTGCCGTAGCCCTTGGCGGGGGCGGCGGGCGCCGCGGACCAGGAAAACTGCGTGCCGGCGGTGGTGGCGGCGGAGGCGGCCATCACCCACTTGATCATCGTCCGGCGGTCGAGCGGTGCGGAGGCGGGATTCATCTCAAAGATCTCCTTTCTTGAGGCCGGCGAGCAGGTAGTCGCTGGCGCGCCAGGCCAGCGCCATGATGGTGAGGGTGGGATTCTTGTCCGCGTTGGAGCAGAACGGCGCACCGTCGGTGAGGAACAGGTTCTTCACGTCCCAAGTCTGGCACCATTGGTTGGTCACGGAGTTGCGGGGGGCGCTACCCATGATCGCCCCTCCCACCTCATGGATGATCTTGCCACCCGGCTCGATGGCCTTCGCGCCGTCGGTCTGCGGCTGGGAGCGAGGCTTGCCCCCCATCGCGGTGATCCAGTCGGCGAACGTGCGCTGCATGTGAGCGGCCTGACGGGTCTCGTGCTCGGACCACTTCCAGTGGAAACGCAGAACCGGGACGCCCCACTTGTCCTTCACGACCGGATCCAGGTCGCAGAACGAGTCGTCGTTGGGAATCATCTCCCCGCGTCCCGCGAACCACATGAACGAGCCGTAGTAGCGCCGGGCTTCCTCCTTGAATTTCCGTCCGTAGCTGCCGCGAGTGAAACTCTCCAGACCGGCGCCCGTGCCGAAGCCCGGCATCTGCCGGCCTCCGCCGAATTCGATATGGTAACCGCGCGCGAAGCCGAGCTTCCCGGCCAATTGCTCCTGGTAGAGCCACCACGGCACATAGGCGTGGTTGCCCCCCGCTCCATCCTCGTTGTGCGGCGGCAGGTTTTCCATCGCGGGGATCTGACCGCCGAGCGAGGCGCCAACGGTGTCCATGATGTACTTGCCCACCAAGCCCGAGGAATTGGCGAGTCCCTGCGGGAAGAGCGCGGACTTCGAATTGAGCAGGATGCGCACGGTCTCACCCGAGCTCGCGGCCAGCACCACCACCTTGCCCTTGACCGTGCGTTCCTTGCCGGTGCGGCGATCGATGAAGATGACCCCGGTCGCACGGCCGTCGGGCCCGATGGTGACCTCGCGCGCCATGGCGTCGCTGATCAGGTCGAGGTTGCCCGAGGCCAGCGCCGGCGGGAGATGCACCGTGGTCGACTGGTAGTTGGCCTTGATTGAGCACCCGCGCCCGCACGGCGTCGCCCAGAAGCAAGCCTGGCGGGCGCGCATCGCGTCGGCCAGGAGACGTTGCGCCCGGGGATTGCCCGGATGAATCTTCGCCGGCAGCACCGCCGGGTCCTGCTTCTCCGTGAGCACCGCGCGATGGATGGGAATCACGGGCAACCCCAGCTTCTTGCCGTGATGCTGTCCGAAACGCTCCGCCGCCCGGAAGGCCGGCGGCGGCTGCAGGCACCCCCGCGGTGAGTCGGGGGTGTTCTCGAGGCCGTGGTTGTCACCGTAGACACCGATCAGCATCTCGACCTTGTCGTAGTAGGGCGCGACATCCTCGTAGTTGAGCGGCCAGTCGAACCCGAGGCCGTCCCGTGAGCGGGGCTTGAAGTCATACGGTCCGTTGCGGAGCGAAATACGTCCCCAATGGTTGGTCCGGCCGCCCAACATCCGCGAACGCCACCACCAGAACTGACGCGCCGGGTCGGACGACGCGCTGGTGTACGGCTCCCCTGGAACCTGCCAGCCGCCGTCGATCGTGGCGTCGTAAAATCCGAACGGTTTGTCGGGCGTGTTCGTGCCGCGTAGGGGGGCGTCGGCATTGGTCTGGAACATCGGAGTCTCCTTCTCGGGATCGTAGTTCCGGCCGGCCTCCAGCATGAGAACCTTCGCGCCCTCGAGCGCGCAGGTGTAGGCAGTCTGGCCTCCGGCGGCGCCGGAACCGACCACGATCTCGTCGTACTGGGCCTGGGCCTTGTCCGGGTCGATCTGGGGCATGGGTGGAAGGAGGGTTGCGCGGATGAGAATCCGTGCTGGTCCGAAAGCAAACCGCGTTTTGGGATCAGCCCAGCACGGCGGCGACGAACTCCGACCTCGCCTCCATGTGGGGGTTGTGGCCGCAGCCGGGCAGCACGCGGATCTCGGCCGGCGGGAAGTGGCGGCGGATCATCTCATGATCGCCGGGCTCCACGTGGTTGGAGTTTCCACCCGCCACGAACCGCACCGGTCCATGGAAGCGGTCGTCCGGCGCCAGCGGATTCGCCTCCAGCCGTGGCAGCGCGTCCGTGAGCACCGGGAGGTTGACCAGCCACGACCACCGGCCGGATTCATCCCGCTCCAGATTCGTGACGAGGAACTTCCGGGTGCCCCGGGAAGGCACGCGGCTTTCGAAGCGCATCTCCGCCTCGGCCCGCGATCGCAGGTCGCGCAGGTCGAGCTCGTTCATCGCCGCGAAGCTGGCGCGATGCGCCGGCCAGAAATAGTCGCGCGGAGCGATGTCGACCACCACGAGCCGCGCCACCCGAGCGGGATGCCGGCACGCCAGCGCCATCGCGGTCTTCCCGCCCATGCTGTGCCCGACGAGCGTCACCGGGCCTCGCGCGTGAACGTCCATCCATTCCACGACATCCGCGCAAAGCGTGTCGTAATCCATCGCGGCGTCGTGGAATGAGCGCCCGTGGTTGCGCAGGTCGGGCGCCAGCACGTGGTGCTGCGCCGCCAGGTCCGCGCCGGTCGTGAGCCAGTTGCGCGACGAGCCGAGCATGCCGTGCAGCAACACGAGCGGAGGGAGCCCCGCGCCGCCGAGATCGCGGTGAAAAAGGATGCGCACGCGCGGAACTCCGCGCCCGGACAACCCCCGAAGCCAGAAAATTACAGCGCCTCCGTTGAACCGGAGTCACCGCCGCGCCCGGTCCGGCGACCTCTCGGCTACGGGGAAACGAAGGTCTTCTCGCCGGCCTCGATCGCGTACGGCAGCTTGTTTTCCTTCGGCGGAAGCGGGCAGGTCGAGTGCGGGGTGAACGCGCACGGAGGATTCTCGGCGAGGTTGAAATCTAAGACGAGGCGCCCGTTGACCGGCCACGGCGTGTAGAGAAAACGCCCGCCACCGTAGGAGCTGCGCCCCGTGGTCGCATCAGCGAAGACGAAAAACAGCGGATTCTCCTTCCCTTCATCGAAGGGGATCAGCTCCCACGTCCGTCCCGCGTATTCGAACACGGCCTTGCCCGGCACCGGCTCGGGATTCACGTGCCCCAGCACGCTCGTCACCGGCAGATTGCGCGGCGGTGAAAACTCGACCCACCGGGCCTCCACGCGGAGCGCCGGTTCATGGCGGTGATGCTCGATCCCGGGGAAGCGCGTCCGCAGCGGCGCCGCGCTATCCTTGACCCGCAACGCCAGGCGACCGCCGCGCTCCACCACGAAGAAACTGAGCGTGCCGCAGTTGACGACGGTCGGACGCTCGGCGCCCTCACCCAACCTCAGGCGCGCGGTCCGCACCACCCCGCCCTCGATCCGTGCGTCGACACCCGGCTCGGGCTGGAACGTCACGACGCGGTCCGGACCCGGGGTCACGCGACCGAGTCGCGCCGGTCCCGCGGCGAGCACCACGCGATTCCCCCGGTCGCTCCCCAGCGTGCTTTCACCCTCTGGCAGGAAATGCAGTCCGATGAGGGAGAGCCAACCATCCGGAGCGGTCAGTTTTTCCAGCCGTGCCGCCCGCGCGGCCTGAACGTCGGCCGGCGGAGGCGCCGCGGAGCCGGTCGAGGCGAAACTGGATCCGAACAGGAACAGCAACAGCGCGAGCGGCCGGAAGTGCATGGCGTCGAGTGTGTCACCTGCGATCCGGCGTCAAGCCGGTCGCCGGAGGGAAACGCCGGCCGGCTGTTTTTCGCCTGTGCTCGCAACGCGGCGGCCGCCAGACTTTTTCAAGTGTCCTTCGTGCGACGAAACCTCCACTCCGCCCTGCGCCAATCGTGAGTCGCGTCACCTGCTACCGCTGTTTCTGGCCCGAGCCGCTGTGCTGGTGCCGCTCGATCACGCCGATGACGACGCGGACGCGTTTCGTGTTCCTGATGCACCCCAAGGAGTTCAAGCATGAGAAGGCCGCGACCGGCCGCCTCACTCATCTTTGCTTGTCCCAAAGCCGCATCATCAGCGGCGTCGGCTTCGACGTGAACGAGGAGGTGCGTGAACTCATCGAGGATCCCGCGAACTTTCCGGTGCTGCTTTATCCGGGGCGCGAGGCGGTGAACCTTTCCCCGCCCGCCGCCGCTCCGGCCGGCGCCGAGAATCCGCTGGCCCGCTTCCGGTCCGACCTCGGCGGGCGCACGCTCACCGTTTTCCTGCTCGATGCGACTTGGGCCCTGGGGCGGAAGATGCTGCGGCTGAGCCCGCGGTTGCAGGCCCTCCCCCGCATCATGTTCACTCCCTCGGCGCCTAGCCGCTACATCATCAAACAGCAGCCGCACCCGTCCTGCCTCTCCACCCTCGAGGCCACGCACGAGTTGCTGCTCGCACTGCAACAGGCGGGTCTCGACGAGTACCCTCTCCCGGATCAGCTGCTGTCACTATTCCAGCGCATGCAGGACTACCAACTGCGCTGCGCGTTGGATCCAGCTTTGGCCGGCTACCGCCGCGGACGCTACAAGCCACCGTCCGAGCGCACCCCGCCCAGAGGACGCAGCGGCCGGCGGCGGCGCAACGTCTTCCGCATGCCTGACGCCTGACATCTTTTCCGCGACAACGGACTGGCGCGCCGCCGCGCCGCACCCAACCTCGATTCACCCCGCCCCTATCATGCGCCTCCCGCGATTCATCCTGGCCGCCTTGCTCGCCGTCACCGCCGCCGCAGCGACCGAAAAGCTGAACGTTGTCTTCATCCTCGCCGACGACCTGGGCTGGGGTGAACTCGGCAGTTACGGGCAGAGGAAGATCCCCACGCCGAACCTCGACCGGCTGGCGGCCGAGGGCATGCGTTTCACCCGCCACTATAGCGGCGCCCCGGTGTGCGCGCCCTCGCGCTGCGTGCTGATGACCGGCAAACACCTCGGACGCGCCGAGGTGCGCGGCAACCGCCAGGCGAAACTCACCGATCCGCGCTACGACGAGGGCCAGCACCCCCTCACCTCCGGCGCGGTCACGCTCGCGCAAGTGTTCCGCGAGGCCGGCTACGCCACCGGCGCCATGGGCAAATGGGGCCTCGGGCCGGTCGGCAGCACCGGGGATCCCAACGCCAAGGGCTTCGACCTTTTCTTCGGCTACAATTGCCAGTCGGTCGCGCACAGTTTCTTCCCCGCGACGCTGTGGCGGAATGCGGAGAAGGTACCGCTCAACCCGAAACCGGTGCCCGGACGCGCGCGCCAACCCGAGGGCGAGGTGCGGATGGAGGACTGGCAGGGCCAGACCTACGCCTCGGTGCCCATCGTGGCCGAGGCGGAGCGGTTCATCGCCGCCAACCGGTCGCGCCCGTTCTTCCTCTACCTGCCGTTCACCGAGCCGCACGTGGCGATGCAGCCGCCGCGGGAATGGGTCGAGAAGTTTCCTCGCGAATGGGACCCGGTGCCCTATCGCGGGGAGTCGGGTTACCTCCCGCACCCGCGTCCCCGGGCCGGTTACGCCGCGATGATCGCGCTGTTGGACGACCACGTCGGACGCGTGCTGGCCGCCTTGGAACGCGCGGGCGTGGCCGGGCGGACACTGGTGGTTTTCTCCAGTGACAATGGCACCACCCACGCCGGACCAGCCGGCACGCAGTTCCACATCGGCGGCGCCGACCCCGCGTTCTTCAACAGCACCGCCGGCCTGCGCGGCTTCAAGGGCAGCGTCTTCGAGGGCGGGATCCGCGTGCCGATGATCGCGCGGCTGCCGGGACGCATTCCGGCCGGGACCGTGAACGCCACCCCGGGCTATTTTGCGGACTGGTTTCCCACGCTCTGCGACGCGGTAGGCCTGAAGCCCTCGACGGCACTCGACGGCGAGAGCCTCTGGCCGGCGCTGACCTCGGGAAAGACGATCGCGCGCGCGAGACCGATGGTCTGGATCTTCCCGGAATACCGCGGCCAGGTGGCCGTGCAATGGGGCGATTGGAAATTGATCCGGCAGGAGCTCGCGACGAAGCAGCCGGGACCGTGGCAGGTTTACAACCTGGCGACCGATGCCGGCGAAACCCGCGACGTGGCCGGCGAGCAAGCGGACCTCATCCGGCGAACCGAGGAGCTGCTCCGGCGCGAAGTCGCCCCGAACACGGTCTTCCCCCTCGCCATTCCCGGAGTGAATACCCTCGGTCAGTAACCCCGCCCTTGGACCATCCGATCATCTCCCGTTTCACCACCATGCGTATCCTACCCCTGCTTCTCCTCGCCCTGGCCGCGCTTGCCGCCGCCCGCGGCGCCACTCCCCGGCCTCCCAACATCGTCATCTTCCTCGCCGACGATCTGGGATGGGGCGACCTCGGCGTGCAGGGGCATCCGGTGATGAAGACCCCGCATCTCGACGCCTTCGCGAAACAGGGTGCACGTCTCACCCAGTGCTACTCGGCCAGCGCGGTTTGCAGCCCGTCCCGCTCCGCCATCCTCACGGGCCGCACCCCCTACCGGAACGGCGTCTTCACCTGGATTCCCGAAGGACGGGAGGTGCACCTGCGCACCAGCGAACTCGCGCTGCCACGCCTGCTCCGCGCGCAGGGCTACGCCACCTGCCACGTCGGCAAATGGCACCTCAACTCTCACTTCAACCGCCCAACCCAGCCGCAGCCCGGCGACCACGGCTACGATTGGTGGCTCGCCACGCAGAACAACGCCGCCCCTTCGCACGAGAATCCCACGAACTTCGTGCGCAACGGCGTGCCGGTGGGCCCGGTCCAGGGCTATTCCGCACCCTTCATTGTCGACGAGGCCGTCTCCTGGCTCCGGACGCACCGAGACCCCGCCAAGCCGTTTCTTCTCTCCGTCTGGGCCCACGAACCCCATTACCCGATCAAGTCCGATCCGGCCTTCAAGGCCTTGTATCCGGATATCGCTGACGACGTGCAGCGCGAGCACCACGCCAACGTCACCCAGCTCGACCATGCCTTCGGGCGCCTGATGCGGGCCCTCGACGAACTCCGGCTCGCGGGCGACACGCTGGTCTTCTTCACCTCCGACAATGGCCCGGAGGGCGACGGCATCCGCACGCCCGGCCGCGGATCCACCGGCGGACTGCGCAGCCGAAAGCGTTCCGTCTACGAGGGGGGAATCCGGGTGCCGGGACTCGTACGTTGGCCGGGGCGCATCGCCCCCGGCACGGTGTCGGACGAGCCGGTGATCGGCTCGGATCTCTTCGTCACGGCCCTCCGTGTGGCGGGAGCTCCGGTGCCGGCGGACCGGGTCATTGACGGCGGCGACTTCCTCCCGGCGCTGTCCGGCCGCCCGGTGGAACGAGCCCGCCCGCTCTACTGGCGCTGCGCGATCGCGCCGGAGCCCCTGAAGACGGCGATGCGCATCGGCGACTGGAAGATCCTGGCTGACGAGGGACTGACGAAATTCGAGCTCTACAACCTGCGGCAGGATCGATCCGAGGCGAACGAGCTTTCCGTGCGCGAACCCGCCAAGCTGGCGGAGATGACGGCCGCGCTGCGGCGGCTCAACGCGGAGATCGAGGCGGAAGGCCCGGATTGGTGGCGCACCTACAACCACGGCAATCCCGGCAAGGCCAAGGCGAAGCAGGCCAAAACCCCGGCCAAGTGAGGAATTCCCCATGAAACACCTCCTCCTCGTCCCACTCGTGCTCGCGGCGGCCAACCTGCTCGCCGCCGCCACGCCCGCACCGCGCCTGAACATCGTGTTCTTCCTCGCCGACGACCTCGGCCAGCGGGACCTCGGGTCGTACGGCAGCACCTATCACGAGACCCCGAACCTCGACCGTCTGGCCAAGGAAGGCGCGCGTTTCACCGACGCTTACGCCGCCTGTCCCGTCTGCTCCCCCACCCGCGCGAGCATCATCACCGGGCAGTGGCCGCAGCGCACCGGCATCACCGACTACATCGGCGCCCCGCGCACGCCGGCGGATTGGAAGCGCAACACGCGCTCCCTGCCCGCGCCTTATGAGGATCGCCTCGCGTTGGACCGCCCCACGATCGCGAAGGCCCTGAAGGCCGCGGGCTACGCGACTTTTTTCGCGGGCAAGTGGCACCTCGGCCCTGAGGGGTGGTGGCCCGAGAACCAGGGCTTCGACATCAACATGGGCGGAAACGAGAAGGGCGGTCCGTACGGCGGGAAGCGTTACTTTTCCCCGTACGGCAATCCGCGGCTGACCGACGGACCCGAGGGCGAGCACCTGCCCGACCGGCTCGCCACCGAGGCGGTGAAGTTCATGCGGGCGCGCCGCGACCAGCCGTTCCTGGTCTACTTCCCGTTCTACTCGGTCCACACGCCTCTGATGGCGCGCGAGGACCTCCGGCTTAAATACGAGGAGAAGCGCCGCCGGCTCGGCCTGGAGGACAAGTGGGGACGCGAGGGCGAACGCGACGTGAGGCTCGTGCAGAACCACGCGATCTACGCCGGCATGGTCGAGGCGATGGATCTCGCCGTCGGCAAGGTGCTGGGCGCGCTCGACGAGATGGGGCTGCGCGAAAAAACCCTCGTCGTCTTCACCAGCGACAACGGCGGCCTCTCCACGAGCGAAGGCTGGCCGACTTCCAATCTCCCGTTCCGCGCGGGCAAGGGCTGGATGTACGAGGGCGGCATCCGCGAGCCGCTGCTCGTCCGTTGGCCGGGTGTGTCGCGACCGGGCAGCGTGATCACTACCCCGGTCAGCAGCCCCGACCTTTACCCGAGTTTTCTCGAGGCCACCGGCGTGAAGCCCGCGCCGGGGCAGCAACTCGACGGCCGTAGCCTCTCCGCCGCGCTTCGCGGCCAACCGGAACCCGAGCGCGCCCTCTTCTGGCACTACCCGCATTACGGCAACCAAGGCGGCGCCCCCTCCGCGGCCATCCGCCGCGGCGACTGGAAGCTCATCGAGTGGCTGGAGGACAACCGCGTCGAGTTGTTCAACCTCGCTTCGGATCTCGGCGAGAAAACCGACCTCGCATCCCGCGACGCGACCCGTGTCGCGAGCCTGCGCGCCGAACTGCACGCGTGGCAGCGCGAGGTGGGCGCCAAGTTCCCGATCCCCAACCCCGCCTACGATCCGGCGAAGCCCAGCGGCCGCCGCGCAGACCGGAAGCAGTAGGCGGAGAGGCCTTCGGTCGTCCTGGACGCGGCAGGGTCCGCGGCTGCAGCCGCGGCTTCACGGGATGCGTTTCGTCAAGAGGAGCCGGGCCGTCTTTCGGCAGGAAACGCGTTCGGTGTAGCCAAGGGTGTTTACCCGCCTCAGGCGGGTTCCCTCGGATCGTCGGAAAAAGTACTGCCCATATCCTGAACGCGCCCTTCCGCCCATTCTCCCACTCGCCGTCGCTTTCCCTCCTCCCTCCGCGTGCGGCGGACGCGGCTGTCATTCGCCTTGCCGCGCCCCGCGGTCGCTCGCATTTAGACCGGCCCGCCGATGAACATCCACCCGACCCGAGACGCCTTCGCGAGCCTCGCTGCAGAGGGCAACGTCATCCCGGTCACGACCGACCTGATGGCGGACTTTGAGACGCCGGTGTCGGCCTACGCGAAACTCCGCGCCGCGGGGCCCTCGTTCCTGCTGGAATCGGTCGAGGGCGGGGAAAATTTGTCCCGCTACAGCTTCATCGGTTGCCGTCCGCGCAAGGTGCTCGCCTGCGGTCCGCAAAACACGCTGGTGCGCGAACCCGGGCGGCCCGACCGCACCGTGCCCACGCCCGCCGATCCCCTGAAGCTGATCGAGGAGGATTTGCGCGGCTTCCGACCCGTGACGCTGCCCGGCCTGCCCCGCTTCACCGGCGGCGCCGTGGGGTTCATCGGTTATGAGTACGTGACGCGGGTCGAGCCAACCGTGCCTGCCGCCGCGCGGGATGAACTCGGTCTGCCGATGCTGTATTTCATGCTGGCGGACTCGCTGCTGATCTTCGATCGCGCGAAGCAGACGCTCCGTCTCTGCGTGAACGCCCACGTGCGCAGCCCGGCGGAGGCCGGCGCCGCCTACGATGCCGCGGTCGCCGAGTTGAAGGAATTGCACGCGCTGCTGCGGCAACCGCGCGCGCTGGCGCCCGCGCCGATCGCTGACGTGGGGCCGATCGCGGTGCCGCCCGGCAATTTCACGCGGGAGGCCTTCGAACGGATGGTCGAGGACGGCAAGGAGTTCATTCGCTCCGGCGACATCATCCAATTCGTGCCCTCCCAGCGCTTCTCGCGGCCTTTTGACCGGCCGGCGTTGGACCTGTACCGCGCGCTGCGGACGGTGAACCCCTCGCCTTACCTGTTCATCCTGGAGACGGGAGACTTCGCGATCGTCGGCGCATCACCGGAGGTTCACGTGCGCCTCACTGACGGGCTGGTGGAGATACGCCCCATCGCCGGCACCCGGCGCCGCGGATCTACTCCCGCCGAGGACTCGGCCTTGGAAAAGGAACTTC
>SXGQ01667761.1_pt1 | contig 26704 bp, 29 predicted proteins | sample 3178371 | NCBI WGS metagenome assembly SXGQ01 (sample SAMN11356859, study PRJNA531348) | freshwater metagenome | isolation source: freshwater sample F1-20 | place: China: Fuxian Lake, Yuxi | collected 2017-12-25 | reverse complement strand
GTCAGCAGGCGCGGGACGACGACGGTGAACTGACCGGTCGGATCCGAGACGCGGATGATGCCGCCGTTGGCGACCGTTAGCGGAGAGAAAACCGAGTAGCCCGCCACCCAGAGCTCGGCACCAATCGTCTTTCCGGTGAGGTTCACGGGTTGATCGGACGGGTCGAGAACCGTGCACGGGATGACCCAATCGTCCCGGGTCCAGCGCCGAAGAGGTGAGATCAATGTCATGCCTGCACCTGCTGATTTGTCCCGCTGATGACCCAGGCGATCCCGTTGTCGGTGACCTCGACGCCGGTCCCGGAATTGGCCGCTTCAAGTGTGCCGGCGGCATTCGGGGCTCGCCCGTCCGTCGCGAATGCCTTCCGGCCAGGAGTGCCGGGCGCTGGGAGGTCCGCGACGGGGTAAGACGGCAGGATGGGCGTGGTGAGCGGGAGGCCCGCCTCAATGATGCCCTTAATCGTGGCGAGCTGTGCCGCGATGTCGGTGACGTCCGGCGCGTAGACGCCGGCATAGGTCACATCGGTGACGCTCATCGTCTCGACGGCGAGCAGGCCCCCTGCCCCGTAACTCCGAAGGTAAGGCCGCCAGGATACCGCGTTTTCCGGTGGGCGGATGATCGGCACCGCACCCAAAGAGGAAGGCACCCGAACCGTCACATATTGTGGCCCGTCCTGCCGCTTCAGTCCTTCGTAACGGCGGATGAGGCTCTGCCCGGCATCCCTGTAATCAACGTCGAGCCATTGGATTCCGACGTCCAGCAAGCCGGGTTCCGGGCCAGGGTTGTCCTCCAGCTTCAGGAACGCCACACGAGCCGCATGAAAGATGTCCGGCTCGATCCAGATCGGAGACCGCAGGGCCAGCATGCCCGCATCTGCGATGGGGTACGCCTTGCCGCTCGCGGTGCGTACGGCGCTGGTAGGGTCGAGAGCCGGCGGCCGGGACCCGACTAGCCCCGAAGTGAAAGCGGAGGGGATTTCGCCCGGGCGACCAGCAGAAAACGGCGATATCCTGCCGATCTCACCCACGAGAAGCTGGTCGAACTCCGACCTGGCGGTACTTTCGGCCGCGACCATCGCCTTGGCGGCATTGATCTCCGCCACTGCCTGATTGCCGGCCGCCCGGAGGGCAGCCATGTCATTGGCGAGGTTCTGAAGAACGGCCGGATTGATCCCGGCCGCCGCCGCAATAGCTGCGAGCTGGTCACCTACCGGATTTCCGGTGGATGCGAGCTGAGCGCCGAGTTGGGCGATCGTCCGGCGAACGGTTTGCAGGACGCCCGGGGCAATCTCGGCATTTCCCAAGACCTCCACCAGCAGCCCTGTCGTGGGCAGAGACGTTGTCTTCAGGCCTGATGCCATTCGGAATGCTCCAAGCCGGACAAGCCCGCTGGCGCGGCCCCTCGCTCGGCAGTGATCGACGCGAGCGGCCGAGCGCTCGAAAAGCGGGCTAGGAGACCGTCACGACCGCGGGTCCGGACGGGCCGGAGGCGGTTGGCGGGTCATCGTCATCCAGCGCGATCACCCAGAAGCGGTGTGTCCCGGGCGCGAGATCGGCAATCACATGAACGCCGACCGTATTTGGCCAGCTGGGGATCAAGCCCCCTTCAGCGACAGAATCGTCGAAGTCGGCCGACCCCAAGGAGCGGAATATCTGCGCGAACCTGGCCGAAGGGCTCGCCGATTGCGTCCACATGACCGTCGCGTCGTTTCCATCGACCGACACCCCGACATCGAGAGGGTCGTGTAGCGGGTCAGGGTCGCTCGCCCCGACCGTGTGCTCGATCGCTCCAGCGATGTCCCCTGGCGTGCCTCGGATCGAGACCGCGTATGCTTCGACCAGCAAGGCGTCGCCTTTGGCGTAGCTGTCGAGAGCTATGCTCCCGGAGCCGGCGTTTGCTGTGGCGGCACTCCAGCTCGGAGCGCCTGCAAGTCGGTGGCGAATGACGAAGGAGGCGAGCGGTACGCTGTTCCCCGGCCCTGGTCGCACCACGACCACCACAGGGTACGGATTTGAGTCCGTTGCTGCCCCAGCGGCCTCCCGGCCGGAGGTGATCGAGGCGATGACGGGCGCCACTGGCGCCGCAGTCCAAGACTCGACCTCACCCCCGACCCGCCCGTCCCATGGCGGCGGATTCTCCTGGTCGACGAGCTGTTCGATCTGAGGGGCGTGATCGATCAAGGTGAGGCGCGCAGCCAGATCACCCAACCGCTCCACCCCCTTTACGATGCAGTTGAAGGTCTCCCTGCCGGAAGGCCCGAACAGCGCGAGGTCGCCGGGCTCGGGAAGATCACCATCTCCCGTCGGGTCAAGGATGTCCGTCCCTCCGGCAACGGTGCGCACCGTTCGTAAGAGCGTAGCCCCATCTTTCCGCCGAAAGCGGCAGGCGTAGGTCTTCCCGTGCTCCATGACGACGATCTGGTCGAGCGCGACCATGCCGTCGATCACGCTCTTCACCCGCCCGGCGACTTGCGTGCGCTCCAGGACGTCGTGGCTCAGGACAGCGAGATCGCCACGTTCGACCTGCAGAGCCTCGAAATCCTGGTTGGCCGTGTACGTATCCGGCCTGTGCTCAAGCTCGTACTGCCGGCGCCGCGTCTCTCTCCATATCTCGGCCGGGTCGGTCTTCCCGGGGAACTCGAGCTTTTCGGCGACAACCGGGTCGCCGATGAACCCCGGAAAGGGAATGACCCGCTCCGCCTGCTGGAAATCGTTCGTCTCATCGAGGAATGAGACCCGAAAAGCGTCTGGGCGCTTCGCGTAAGCGCGTTCGCCTTGGAAGCCCCATGAGTTCCGCGGGCTGATGTGGGCAACCACCTGAGTTTTTAAGCGGTCGATGACCACGCCCCAGGCATTCCCCCTGTCGTGCGGAGTCGCCCGGCCTGCAATAGCGATGTCGGTGAGGACCTCCCAGACGGAAGCCTCGTAATCGTGAACCCGATTGTATCGGAGGCTCTTTGCGACACAGAAGTCGTGCCAGGCCTCGAGCGCGTAGAGCTCGCCGAACGATAACGGATAGCTGATCGCCGGGCCGGTCAGGACATGGCGAAAGAGTGAGGCCGGGTTCTGCGTCTCGCGGTTGATCCACGTCTGCGTCCCCGCATCCCAATCCGGACAGATGCAGGAGACGTCGGCATTGAACTCGTCCAGCGTACCGTTGAGCTGCCCTGTGGCCCTCACGCGGACCGCAGCAAGCGCAAGAGGCTTCCCGAAGTTGATCGGGTACTCCGGCCGAAACGAGCGCAGGGCGGACCAATACGACCTGGATGAGCGCTGAAGCGAAGCTTCGCTCTGGTCCTCCGGGTCATCATCGCCGAGGCGTTCGACGTTGACTTCCCAGCGGCCGCGGCTCGGGAATGGCCACCGGAACCCGTAAAGCTTTCCCTTCTGCTTCTTGTCGGCGCAGATCACGTCGCCAGCGATGATCCAATCGCTCGTACCCGCGGCACGGTAGCGGACTCTCATCGTGACCGAGATGACGACGGGCTTGCCTCTCTTGTTGTAACCGATCAGCCCTTGCGGGAACGAGATGTCGACCGAGGCTTCAGCGACGTCCGCGGCCGTGTACCGGGTGTTCGGCGGATCCGCGTTCTTGATCTCGATCGACAGCGCCTCTTCAAGAACCTGCTGCGGATAGAGCGTCAGGGGCGGGTCGCCGGCGTAGCCCTCGCGGAGCTCCCACTGCACGTCCCGGTATTTTTCGATCGGAGTGTCTCCGATGCGAAGGTTGCGGATGGCGAGCGGCCCATAGCCGAACACGAACGCGGCAGTGACGTAGCGATCGTCGCCAGATGCTTCGGTGAACGGCATTGCGGCGTAGACCGGCGCAATGCGGTGCTTTCCTAAGACGGCAGGCAGAGTGCCATCAGGGTTGGCGGTGTTTTTCCAGCCCTGCAGCGAATAGGTCGGGCTCTCTGTCGCGCTCTTCCTTGACTGGCTCGGGGGGATAAGCGCGTTGATCAGGAGCTGACCTGCGACGAGGGTAGTCGCCGTGATTGCACCGCCCACCGCGGTAACGCCTGCGGCGCTCGTCACGCCGAGAGCCCCGGCCAACGCCGGAGCGTAAAACTGCCCAAGAGCCACCGCGGCCACCGTGACTGCGATCGAGAGGACGTTCCGGAGAACGTCGTCACTCGGGACCACACGGACGATGACGACTGTCCCAGGCTTCGGCTTGACCCCAGCCCACCGGTCTTCCGGGATGACGAGGTCGCCGATCGTGACGCGGACGAGCGGCCGCAGTTCCTCCGCCAGCGCGGGGAGCGCCAAGCTGACGATCACCCCCACACTCGATCCGGCGGGAGCCGATGTCTCTAGCCGGTCGAGCCCCGGATTGAGCCGGGGCATGCCGATGACGGCAATATCACGCAACATGAGGGTCCGACCCGAGCCCCGCGTGCCGGTACCGACCAGAGAGCCGCGGCGCCCACTTCCCGTCGCGGTACGAGGCAATGCAGCTCTCCTGCCCCGAAGTGACGTGGAGCATGCGGCCTGGCTCGACGACGATGCCCGCGTGAACGTCCATCCCGAGCCGTCGAAAGACGACGATGTCGAATTCACGCTCGATCTCGACCGTCGACCACGGCCACTCGCGGGGAGCGCTGTCGAAGAGAGCCGCGATCTCTTCACGCTCAGCGGAACAGGTGATCGCCTCCTCGTATCGAGGAACCTCGATCCCGCGCTGCTCGGCCAGGACGAGGGCACACAGGCCCCAGCATGCAATGCCTTCGCGGGAAGTGCCCTTCTCAGCCCAGGGCAGGCCCACGTAGGCGGCGGACCAGTGCATCACCGGAACAGCCCCGGGAACCTGTTCTTGGTCATCCGACCCGCCGGCCAAGGGAGCGAGGTGAATGGCTCCCGGGAGATGTCCAGAGAGACCTGGTGCGCATCGTAAGCGCTCCGAACGCCCTGGAGGCCGGTGTATTCCTGCTCAATCGCATCAGGGGTCGCTGCCATCACGACGCGAAGGTCCACACTCACCGGAGTTGTTATGACGCGAAGCGGCGCAGCCATGTCGCGATCCACGTTTTCAAAGACGAGCGTCGAACGAGGTGGTCCGTCCTGCTGATCGTCGGGCAGCAGGGCGCTCATCATGACGAATGCGAACTCGTGCCCTTGAGACACCGTCCCGTAGGCCAGAGGATCGATGGAGAGGCGCTTCGTGGGATCGCTCGATAGCCGGGCTGGCTGGGGCAGCGACGGGTGCGCGATCGTCACGAGCACGGCTACGGCTTCTGACGTGGACTGGGAATGCCCCGCCGCTCGCATGGTGAGGGAAACGGATTTCGGCATCAGGGCAGCACGGCAAGCGTGAAGGACGCGACCCAGGAGATCCCGCGGCTCTTTGGAGCGAACTGCGGCGGACTCTCGCCGAACAGGACGAGCCACCATGCCGCGCAAACCAGCGGTTCCCCGCTCGATGCGAAAAGGGGAGCACCCTCTACGGTCGCAAGCTGTTGGCCAAGGATCTGATCCGGCATCCAGAACGGGAGGGATCCGCCACCCGTCTCCTCCGTCCAGAAGCGGTCGAGCCTGATGCGCTGCTCAAGATCGAGTTTGATTTGGGCCGTGATTGGCTTGGCAGCAGAGGAGAAACGACGCCGGACCTTAGGTGGACCGCTCTCCATCGCCGTCCGCAGACGCCCATCCGCAAGGGCATCGGTGAAGCCGTCCGCCATTACACGTTGAGGCAGGTCTGAGGGCCAGATCGCAGCCATCTATCAGAACGCTGCTATACGTGGCCGGAGCCCATTCTGATCACGCAGCGCACGCTGTCCCTGAGGGCTGCGAACGCCTTGGGCGACCATCTCGCCGACTACGACCTCTGCACGTCGGCCGCCTCGGCCGTCGTCAACCTCGCGGGTCTGCACGGCCGCTCCAGAATTGTTGATCACGGTCACGAGAGGTCCCGACGATCCCACGGCCGGAACGCCGGATCCCGTCCGTACGAAGCCCCCGGCCGCGAAACACGGGAGACGGTTGTCGTTGATCGCCTGAAGTAGGTCGGCATTCCGCGCGGCGGACGAGGCGTTCACGACGAACTCACCCGGAGAGAGGCGAGCAAGCACCCGATCCTCGCGTGGCCCACCGGGTCCGAATATCCAGCCCCCGTCAGCTCGGGCGGGAACTGCCGACCCGCCCATCAGTCCCGAAACCCAACCCATGAGGCCGCCGCCTGACCCGCCGATGCCCCCAAACATCGCAGCAATGGCCCTATCTGCGGCCATGCTCATCATCCGGTCCGCAAGGCGGCTCGTCAGGTTGCCGAGACTGTCCATCAGCGATGCCCCGGATCGAAGGTCGGACAGGAAGCCTTTCAAGCTCTCGCCGGCCAGGTTCCTCGTCTCAGTAAGCGAGGCATTCATCCGCAGGTTGCTCTCGACGAACGCACGCTGCGGGTCGTTCTGGCCAACCCCAAGGGAGCGCATCTGGCGCTCGACCATAACGTCGGTCGAGGTCATCCCAAGTTCGCGGCGCTGCTGCTCGATGAACCGCTCGGCGTTCGTTTGTTGGATAGCGGCAGCGTTCCGCGCGCGAGCCGTGGCTTCCGCATCGATCTTCGCCTTGAGCCCGTCGGTCAGCTCCTCGCCGCGCTGGATCGCCTCATTCTCGAGCTGGCGAGCCTGCTTCGACTTCTCGATTTCGAATGTCGTCATCGCGAGCGAGCCGCGGTGCAGCTCAAGTGCCTGCGTCGAGTCCTTGGTGCCTTTTTCCCATGAGCGCACCATCTCGACTTGCGCCTGCACGGCGGGGGTCTGACGCGTGATCTCGGCGATGTAGTTGCGCGTTTCGGCCGGGAAGCGGGACGGATCCTGTCCAACCCGGTTTACGTTCCCGGCCCCGAAATTGTAGTCCGCGAGCGCGAGAGGGACGTTGCCGTTGCGGGCCATCAGCCTCTCGGACAGCATCCGCACCATGGCCGGAATGGCCTGCTGTGGGTCCATAGGGTCAATGCCGTACTGCGCGGCCGTGCCCGGCATGAACTGCGCGATCCCGGCGGCTCCCGACTTATTGCGCGCACCTGGATTGAAGCGGCTCTCCTGCCACAGAACCGAAGCCCCGAGGTTCGGATCGACATTGTAGCGCGCTGAGGCGGCCAGAAGCGCGGCCCGGTACTGCTCCGGAACGTCAGCCACCCCCTTTCGGTAGGTGCTCGGCGTCCGGAGAAGGTTGTCGTTCACGGCCTGCACGTCGGCGCCCTGCGCCATAACCAGCGTGCCCACGGCCGTCAGGTTGCCGGACCGGGAGGCGGTCTCGATCAACTCCGCATACTTCTGCCGGATCGTCTCAAGCTCGCGCGCATACCCGGTCAGGCCCGAAAGGGCGAAGGCATCCCTCGACGAGCGGCCGAAGCGCTCCGCCTCTGCCCCACCCGCCTGGAGACGCTCCTTCACGCGCTGGAGCACGACTTCCAGCCCGCCTGGTGCGTTCGGCGCCTCAAGAGCCCTTTCCAGCGTGGTCTTGAACTTCTCTAGCTGCTCAATGTCCCCTTGATCCGGGAGGAATTGGCGGATGATGTTCTGTGCCGCGAGCGAGGTCGCGCGCTGTTCCATATCGCGCGCATCAGCCGAAGCTGTCCGGCGCGCCGTGTCCAACGCGATCATGACCGCATCACGCTGGGTCATGAGCTGTTGAAGAGCCATGTCCTGCTCTTCGCCGCTCAGCCCGCGCAGCCGAGGCGAGTTGCGGGACTGCTCGATCTGCCGGTTCAGGGCGTCGAGCGTGGCTTGCGATACCTCCGGGCCATTGACGGCGCGCGACACGGTCCGGCCAAGCGCGTCGAAGGCTCCGGACGCAGCACCCTTCACGTAATCCCATGCCTTGCCGAGCGCCGATGTCCTGGTCTCAGCATCCACAAGGGTCGTGCTCATGGCCTCCATGATGACCCGGGTCGCGCCGGTCCGATTGCCCTGCGTCTCAAGGGTGCGAATGAGCGTGAGTGTCTTGGCATCCAGGAACCCGAGGCGCTCGTTTAGCTGTTCAGCACCCTTTGCGAGATCCCCGCCGAGGGCCTTCGCGAGGAACGAGGCTGCCTCCGCCGTATCAACGCCGAGCGTCTTGCCGAGGTCGCGGGACGTCGAGATCAGGTCACCAAAGACGCGGACGTTGATCTTGCCTGTGGACGCGAACGTGGAAGCCATCTCGCGGGGGGCAGCGGCCGAGATCTTGCCGACAGAGGCCGCTGCATCGGCGACATCGTTTATCTGGGCAACGCTGGCTCCGCTCGCCCGGCCGACGCCAGTGATGGACTGCTCGACTGCCTTCTGCCCGTCAGAGTAGCTGTTGAACGCCAAGGCGGAAGCGGCACCAACCGCGATGAGAGCCGCAACCGCAGCCGTAACCGGGTTCACCATCGCTCCGGCACGCCCGGCGATATCCTTGAAGGCTCCGGACACGCCGCCCTCGGCGCCTTGAAGAACCTGCAGAACTTGTCCGCCCTGCGTGGCGACGACCTGGAACGCCGACGACCCCGACAGCAGCATCGTCGCAGCGTCGTTCGCCTGCATGCCAAGATTGCGCCAAGCGTAGCTCTGGAGACCGATGGTGCGGGTCGCGTTATCGTTCGCGACGGCAACATCCTTCAGCCTGGCCGGCAGGCGATCGGCGCTCGCGAACGCGGCCTCGAAAGCTGCCGCCGAGGCTCGCGCGGAACCATCGCCACCCGCGCCGACACCCAGCAAGGAGTTGATATTGGCCTGGGCCCGAGCCGCAGCCTGCGCCTCCCGTGCGGCCTGAGCCAGACGCTTGTAGCGCTCGACCTGCTTCTCCGACGCGGTCCCGGCCTGCTCGGCCGCGTTCGCAACACCGCCGAACGCCGCTTTTCCGGCCGCCTCGACTTCGCCGAGGGCGCGCTTGATCTCGGCCTGGCCTTCGACGCCGAGACGAATACCAATGCTGGGAGGCATCAGCCCTCCTCCCCGCGGTCGCGGAAGGATTTCAGAACGAGCGGCTCCACGTAGGGGAGCACGTCAACGAGAAGCGGCGTCATGGCGCCCATGGCCTCGGCCAAGGCGAAGATCGCCGTGAAATCGAGACCAACCGGGACCGCCGTGATGAAGCCGTTGGCGCCCATTGAGCAGACCCGCACTTGGCCGGCGGACCTTTGAATCACTTCCCAGGCCACGATGCCGTCCGCCGTCCGGGGAGTGTGAAGTCGGTACGCGCACTCGGCGCACCGATCGTCGTCCGGGTCGCATGCATTGCAGTACTCAGACCCGCCACCGAAGTGCCATTCGGCGAGGGCCTTCAGCCGTTTTTTTCGTCGGCCTGGATGAGCGCCGGGCGGGTGTAGCGGTCATCGAGCGCCTGGAAGGCCGGCCACTCTGCGAGGAGCAGATCGACGTGCTCCGGCGTGACCGGAAGGGGCTCACCCTCGGCATCGCCGACCCCTTCCCATGCGACGATGCCTTGGTGGGCAAGAGACACCGTGAGAGCCGCGTTCGCATACTGGATGGAGTCGCGTTCGGCCGAGCGAAAAGCGTCCCCGGCGGACGCACGAGCCACCAGCATCATCGCGACGCTGATCGGCTTCACCTGCACCCGGACCCCGGGCAGGAGGTCGATCCAGAACGGCTCCGAGCTCTTCGGGGACAGCTTCAGCATCGGTCAATAGCTCGCGACGTCGTTGACGAGGGTGGCGATGCAGACATGGCCGCCGGCACCGCGGGCCGCCTGCCAGTTGAAGGTCGCCTGCACGCCGCCGGGGCCGGAGACCGGCTGCTTGGCCCGGGGCAGGTACACGGCCGGCACCAGGAAGGTGAGCGAGGTGTCAGCGTCGATCGCCCAGCCGAAAGAGACCTCGCAGGGTTCGCCGGACTGCGCTTGGTCGAGCAGGACCGTGTCGGCGAAGCGGGTCACGATGCTGCCGGTCATGCCGACCATGCCGGGATCCGCGTCTTCGATCCGGCCGTCCGAACGGATAGTCTCCACCGGGTCGAGGTTGTTCGTGAAGGTGAACTCAGCCGAGACAACGCTCCCGAGTTGCGCCCCTTCGCGCTTCACGCTGCCGGTGAACTGCGAGAAGCGTCGGACCTCCGCCTGGCTTGGCGTACCGGCAGCCGTGGCACCTGCCTTCGTCTCGCCTTTTGCGATTAGCCCGAGCGTCGCGGCAAGCTGCCCGGAGCGCTGCATCCCGATCCGCATCGTGTTGCCGCGGACGCCGAAATTCATGCCGTAGCTCGGCACCTCAGGGAGCCCGACCTCGATGGACATGGAGGGCAGCACGGACGCGCCCGACGTGAACGCGTGCGAGTAGACGCCCGTGTCATCGGTCGAAGTGGGGTTGCCGAAGTAGAGCTTCAGCCAGCTGCCGAAATTCCGAACATCCACCGGCACGGTGAGATCGCCCGCGTTGTTGATGACGTCGAGCGAGGGCGGCAGCGGCTCGCGCCCGTAGCCGAGAAGATCGTCCGCGATGAGGTTCTGCTCTTCGCCCAGATTGGAGGAGACGAACGGCAGCCGCTTGTAGCCGCTGACCGGCGGCGTGCCGTAGACGCTCTCGAAAGCGCCGGCCATCAGCGCGTTCGCGCCCCGAGCCCTTGCCATGGTGGTGCTCCGTCGAAATCAGGTGAGAGGGTTCGTGGTGGCGTAGACGGCGATCAGGCCGACTTCGGCGAAGCGAGCTGTCTGGGCACCCTGCGCTTCGATGACATCGGCGGCGGGGGCCTCGGCATCGAGGTAGTCGCACAGGCCACCGAGCGTCCGGTCCGCCTCGATCGCCTGCCCAAGACGGACAAGGATCGCGTCCATCACGGCGTCGGGGGTCAGCGCTCTGGTCCGGCTGGCCGCGAACGCGACGGGAATCCGGTGCTCATACAGATACGTCGTCGGGCAAAGGGTGACCTCAGGCTCGCCCGGATCGCCATCGTTGACGATCGCGAGAGGATCCTTGCCGACCTTCTCCGGCTTGCCGCTGTTCCGGGCCATTTCGGCCTCAGGGATTGCGGCCTGGATCAGCGCAACGACCGCCTGGATGACCTGCTCGCGCTTGCTCGGCATGATCAGGTCCAATGCGAGGCGACGAGGCTCGGCACGCGGTCGGCCCAGGCCTGCGCGATGCGGTTGATGTCGAGGCGCTTCTTCACCCGCACCTGCGGGACCAGAATGAACACCACGACGGACGTCAGGCCGCGCCCGCTCTTCAGGGCAGCGGGGCTGGGCCGGGCGAAGCGGGAGGATGCCCTCTGAGCGCCCTTCCCTGTCCTGGCCCGCTGTTCGGCGACGAGAAGAGACGGCGCGCCGCGGCGGTAGATGAACTTGAGCCGGATCCCGGTGCGCCGCTCCCAGCTGCCCGGCGTCACCTTCTCCCGGCCAATGCCGCGGCCGGCGTATTCCGTCGGGATTGCGAGGAAGAAGCCCCGGTTGGACCGGATCGTTGCGCCACGATCGTAGGCGTCGATCAGCTTCGGCGCCTTCGACCAGACGAAGGCCGCAGCCTCCATGCTCTCGCCGCTTTCGGGATAGGCCTTGCCGCGCCACGTGTTCGCAAGGCGCTGACCAAGGCCCGCGCCTGTGACATCGTCCCGAAGGTCTCCCTTCAGCCCGACAGACGCGTCCCGCATGCCGGCCGTGACCGCCTTCGCGATCTGCGTCTCGGCCCCGGAGAGCGCCTTCCTGATGTCGTCCGTCTTGACGCTGAAGCGCACGGCCTACGGCTCGTAGACCTGAGCCTCGCACGTTTGCACGAGGCCCATGTCGTCGGTGTCGACGAGGCCGATGATCTCAAGCTCGGCGTCATCCTCGAACCGGATGCGATCCCCTTTGGCCGGATCCGGGATCTCGGCGAGGCGAACGTCGACCAGGATCGCGTCGAGCTCGAAGGTAGACTGCCGAAGCCCGACATCCGGCTGCGGCCGCTTCTGGATGATGCGTGTCGGGCGCTCCTGGGCGTTCGAAGCCGAGCGCCAGATCACGTCGGACGCCATGTTCGGATCGTTGAAGATCGCGTCGACGGCGTCCGAGAAGGCGTTCACGCCTGCTTGCTTTGGAGGGCGTCGATCACGTCGCCCTTGTTCTTGGCCTGCGAGACATCAACTCCGCGTTCGGCGGCGAGCGTGTCGAGCTCGGCCCGGGTCATTCTCTCAAGCTCGTCCCCGCTTGGAAGGCCGTTCTTCGGCGGCGTGCCGGGCGACGGAGACTGTGCCGCCGGCTGGTCCGGACCACGCTCACCCGAGCCCTCCCCGACCAGCTCGAAATTGCCGGTCTGGAGGGCCGTCTGGGCCTGATGCCAGTCCATGCTGACCGGGTCAGCGCCGGCCCTCTTCTCACGTACCTGCATGCGAGCCTCCTCAGGCGTTCTTGAATCCGCGGACGAGCAGCTCGGGCCGCTTGACCATGGGCAGCGGGTTGGATTCCGTGTGGATCTCCATGCCCTTGCCGAACTTCATGCGCTCGAGCGGGGCCACGAAGACTTCCGGCTCGCCGCCGGCCGGGCCCGGGGCCTGGTTGACGAGGTCGACGTAGTCCGGCGGACCGAAATACGTCGCGAAGGTCTCCGTCGTGCCCAAGGGGAAGAAACGGGCATCGCCGGCCGGGATGAAGCGCTGCGAGGCCGTGGTCTTGTCCTCGTTGAGCTTCGTGGCCGCGCCGCGATACTCCTCGAAGGTGATCCCCTGGAACTCGAAGCCGCGGCGGTAGTCGCGCTGGAGCGGGTTCTGCGCTGACTGGAAGTACTTGTACGCCTCGACCACGCTTGCGTGCGTGATCAGGGCGTCGAAGAACTCGGGCGACGCCAGGCAGTGAACGCCTGTCATCGTGTCGCCGTTGAGGTTGTCTTCGATGTAGGAGACCACCTCCCGGCACTTGCTGCCGACGTTCGTGCCGCCGGTGGTCAGCGCGAAGTTGATCTCCTTCGGCGTTACCCCGAACTCGGTGAACAGGTTCACGAGCACAGTGGTTGCGTCGTAGTCGTAGATGATGCCCTTGAGCGCCCCCATGCGGAGAAACTCGAGGGTGATCGCGTGCTTGCGCCGGGCCGTGATCAGCCTGCGATTGACCATGCCCAGGACGCTGTCGAGGGCGCCGGCCTGACCGATCCGCGCGAGGCGGTCCTGCACGTCCGTCGCGAGCACCGCGTCGTCGTGCGGGATGTGCGGGATCACGAACGAACGCAGGTTGGTGCGCCCACGCGTTCCGAGAGACGGAGGACCGCCCCGCGGCCGGGTCGGGAGCAGGTTCAGAACCCCGCCCTGGCGTTCGATCACGACCGTAGTGGTCGGGATACCCTCGCCGGGGAACAGGTTCATAGCCTGCAGGCGCCCGTAGGTGTTAGGCACGATGTTGACGGTGGCCGTCAGCGACGCAGCGCTGAAGGTGTCGTTCGTGAAGATGTCCAGGATCTCGGGCATGGTTCAGGCCCCCTCTCGCACGAGGATGCCGACAGCCGCGAGCTGGCCATGGGCCGTGGCGCGCTTCGTCGCATCGTTGATGGTCGAGCCGTAGGTCAGGCCCGCATGGCTCACGATGGCATCGCGGGCGACCGCGACGGCCTTCTGGTCGGCGCTGGTCGCGTCGACGTCGTTGAACAGGATGGCGACCGCGGTCTGAGACCCGTCCGCACCCGTGTTCGCAGCGGCCACGTACTTGCCGCTCGCTGTGACCTTGGCGAGCAGGGTGCCAGAAGCGAGCTTGCCCTGCCCGCTCGCGACCGTGATCGTCTCGCGGCTGTAGTAGTTGCCCGCTTCCGACTTCAGCCAGTCGGAGGCGACGGCGCCTTCCGTGATCACCGTTCCCATGTCAGGCCTCCTTCGTGGTCATGCCGGACTGCGCGAGCAGCCGCTTCATGTTGGACTGCGCGGCCTCTGGGCCGCCCTCGTTCTTCGCCGAGCCGACGTGGGAGCGGATGGCGGTCTCGTCCTGCTTGGCGACGAGCTTGTCGAAGAGCTCGGCCCGGACCTGCTCGACGGTTTTGCCGGCCGAGATGAACTGGTCGGCCATGTCGGCCGTCACGGCCGAGCTCGTCTTCGAGGCGAGCGCTACGAGCTCCTTGATCTGGCTCGCCGACCCGATCCGCTCCTTCGCCACCGCGAGCGTGACGCCTTCGGCCAAGAGGCTCGACGCCATGGCGGGTACGCCGCCGTCGACACAGGCCTTTGCGATGTCGGACGCTTCCGAGCGCTGGATGGCGGTGGAGGAAGTCGTCGTGCGCTGCGCTTCGGCCTCGGCCGCCGTGATCTGCTCGTCCAGTCTCGTCACCTGGGCAGCCGTGGCGTCGAAATCGCGCTGCTCGTCGTCGGTCATGGACCGACCCCTGGCCGCCGTGGCCAGTTCACTCATACGTCCCGAAGCCTTCGCGCGATCGCGACGAAGGCCAGCGATATCGCTCGGCATTTCAGTTCCTTTCGGCTGCTGAGGTGGCGCGGATGCGCCGTGTCCCGGCCGAAGCCGTGGATGGGTTGCGGCTAGGGCCGCGACGCCCGGACGGCGCGTTCGTTCGCGGCCGTGCGAGCAAGATCCTTGAATGTTGCGGCGTAGGATTGGACGCGATCGGCCATGCCAGCCGCGACGGCGTCAGCGCCGACCTTCGTCCCGCCCGCCCCGAAGTCGGACTTGACCCGGGCCGGCGTGGTCCTCCGTCCGCGCGCCACGTCCGCGATGAACTGCGTCTCGATGCTGTCGAGCAGCGAGCGGATCTGAGCCGCCCCATCCTCGGTCTGGGGGTCGGGCCGCTTGTTTGGCGCGTTCGTCGAGACGATCTGGATCGCGAGAGTGCCGGATGCGTCCGGCTCGACCTGCTTCGTCAGGGCCGCGACAACCCCGATGGAGCCGAGCATGCCCGTCTTGTCGGTCGCGATCTCGCCGGCGGACGACACGATCCAGTAAGCCGCCGATGCCGCCGACCCCGAAACGTGCGCGACGACGCGCTTGCGGCCGCGCATCGCGTCGAGCTGGTCCGCGACGGCATTGATGCCGGTCGGCGACCCGCCAGGCGAATCCACCATGAGCAGGATGGCACCGACGTCCGCGCTGTCGCGGGCCAGTTGCAGATCCCGAGCGAGCATCGCCGCCGACGTCCCCGACCCAGACATCTCCGTCATGACATTGGCCCGGGGGAAGATGGGCCCGACGACCGGAATGACGGCCACACCCTCTCCGGTGAGCATGGCGTATCGCGCGCCTTCCATTCGCTGAGCGCTCGGGCCAGCTGCAGCTTGGAGGTCCAGCCTGAACCAGTCCTCGCCCTCGGCCGCCCGGCGCTCTGCCCGCGCATCGCGATCGAGCATGGCGAGGCTCGCCATGAAGTGCAGATAATCCGGACGGATCGCCCACGGTTCGGCCGTCAGGGCGTGCAGCGATGGCGTCATTGCTCACTCCCTGGTTCGGGGTTCGGCGGATCAGGCTCGGCGGGCTTCTTCGCCTTGACGTCGTGCCGACCGTCGCTCGTGTAGGAGAGGCCGAGCTTGTCGGCCCTCGCGTTATCGGCCGCGTTCTCGGCATCGATCGCATCCGCGTCGTAGCCGCGCTCGCTCACCTTCTGAGACCGCGTCGCGAAGCCGGCGCTGACTTCGTCCGTCTGCGCCTGAATGTCCTGGACCGGGTGGATGTAGGGCCACCGGGCCGGGATCCAGTCGACGCGATAAGCGTCCGGGCGCGCCATGCCGGCCGGCAGCGTCAGCGCGCCGGAAAGCAGCGCCAGGTCCATCCAGCGGACCCACACCTTCCGGCATAGCTGGAAGACGACCAGCTGGTGCTGCCACATCTCGACGGCGCGCCGGAACGCATTGAGCGAAGCGCGCAGCGTCCGGTCATTCAGCTGCCCGTAATCGCCGCTTAGCTCCTCGTAGAGAACGCCGGCTGCAGTCGAGACGGCCCGAAGTGCCTGCCTGACGAACGGATCGAAGTTGGGCCCGACGTCCGGCGGATTGGACCAGGTGACGTCCTCGCCATCCTGCAGCACCTGCATGGTGCCCGGAACGAGATCGATCGGGGCCGCACCCTCTTCGTCCGGCTCGGCCGACCCGGCGACGCCGCTCGTTGTGTCGCTCTGGGTCTTGATGAAGCCCACGAGCATGGCCGCATTCTTTTTGCGGACAAGCTCGGCATCCAGATAGGCGTCGAGGTCGTAGAGCGTTCGAAGCGCCCGGGTCAGCCACGGCTCGCCGCGATCCTGGCCGGGCCGCAGCGGGCGGTAGAGATGCGCGACGTCGTCAGCCGGGACCTCCGTCTCGTCCAGGCCAGTCGTAACGTAGATGCCATCCCCAGGATGCTCCCGGAGCATGAGGTACGCGGCCCGCTGGCCAATGGCGTTGTATCGGATGCCCGAGCGGATGTTCTGGGCGACGTCGGTCCGCAGATGCGGGCACTGGTCGCCCTCAATCAATTGCAGCTGCAGCGGCACGAGCAGCCGGTCTTCAACCCTCCTGGTCCGGAGCCTGACGAAGCTCTCGCCGGCATCCACCATGCCGCGGACCGCGAGCGCCTGGAGGCCGTAGAAGTCGAGCGCGCCGGTCGAGTCCGCCTGGTCCGTCCACCGCAGCCAGAGGTCGGCGACCTGTTGTCGAAAGGCCGGATCCGGCGCCGTGCTCTTCGGCACGATTCCGGTCCCGACGATGTTCGACACCAGCTTGTCCGACGCAGCAGCCGCGTATGGATTCTTCCGGATCTGGTCCCGCGACTTCCGCCGCAGCTCGTCAAGGCCGTAGTTGACCGCCGTGTTCGGGCCGTAGCTACCGACCACCCATGATCGGGAGCGCCGACCCGTACCGCCGGCTATGTCGTACGGCCGGAGGTCTAAACCAGCCCCCGCCGGCATGCCGGAGATGTCCGTCGACGCGAGCGGCGTGATGTACTCGCTCGTGCCTTTCAGCCTGAACCTAACGGGAGAGCGGGACACGTCAGAAGCCGCTCCGGCCCGACAGGATGATCTGACGAGTACGGCGCACGCCTGAGCCGACGGCCGCGGCGAGCTCGCGCTCCACGTTGGCAAGGGCGGACTGAAGCTCGGCCATGGACCGATAAGTGACGCGGTTGCCGTTCTGCTCGACGGTCAGCACTCCGCTGGCGATGGCCTTCTTCAGCCGGTCGCGATCGTCCGTCGAATACGCCATCGGCTCACAGCCTCATCCTGAAGCGCACCGGTCGGGCACGCGGCCTCTGGCTCAAAGCCTTGTTGGCGATCACGGCTTCCGGCGGCGCGGCAGGATCCACCCTCGCCCGCTCGATCCCGGCGGCAGCCTCGAGCCCCCGCCAGTGTTTATCCGCCCAGCGATCCCAGCCGCGCATCGCCGCGAGCCCGCGGGCATAGTTCGCGCAGTCCAGAACCTCGTTCCGCCGGCCCGGCAGCACCGACCACTCTCGCTTCGTCCGGCCGCGTTTCACGACGGTGATCAGCGTCTCGGACGTGAGCTGCTTGACCTGCTCCTCCGTCACGTCACCCGGGAGGTGGACGAACCGGGGCGGGTATTCCTGCCCGGCCTCCGGCCGCTCAAGCGCGAGCGACCCCATGAGCTCGGCCTTGCAGAACGAGACGCCGATCTTGATGGCCTTCAGGCCGCGGCGGACCTTCTTGCCGTTCGCCGCCGTCTCGCGGGAACCGACCCCGAGATAAGGGCTTTCGTTCCGGTCCAGACCGTCGAGCGCGTGAACATTCGGCCGGCCTTGCTGCGTCCGCAGGAACCCGGTGACCTCTGCGGTGAATGCGCCCGAGTCGATGCCCCAATCCCGGACCGGCATCTCGGCCCCGCACTCATGCGACCACGTCTCGCCGATCATCGCGTCCAGATCGGCCCAAACTTCAGGCCGGTTAGTCGGACCGGGCAGAACCCGGTGCTCGATCAGCCACCGCTCCCGGTTCCGCCCAAAGGCCCAGATCCCGACCTCGAGCCGATCCTTCTGGACGTCCACGCCGCCGAACAGCACCACGCCACCGAGCGGCACCAGGCCTGATCGATAGCGGTCCCGGCGGTTGTAGACGGCCTGCCATTCGGGCGCGTCGCCCTTCTCCTGCCAGGTCTCGCCTAGAACCGTGTTGATGAACTCCTTGAGGAGCTCCTGATCGCCCTGCGCGGCTTCCCAGCGCTGCGCGATCTCGACCCACGACATCCAGCCGACCGGGCTGTAGAGGCTCGACAGGTGGAAGCCGGCCGTCTTGCCGTCTCCCGCCGATGTCGACCGCCACTCGCCGGCCCTCAGCATCGCCGTCTTGGCGTGCTCACCGTGAACGACGCCGCAATCGTCGCATGCGTAGCCAGCTTTCGCGGGCTCGCCTTTCGGCCACTTCAGCTGCGCGAACTTGAGCGTCTGGAAGTGCCCGCAATCGGGGCACGGCACGAAGAACCGCCGCTGGTCCGATTTCGCGAACTCCCGCTCCACCCGCGACCGCCCCGCGATGGTCGGCGTGGACACCATCAGCACCTTTCGCCGCTGGAATGTCCGCGTCCTGGCCTCAGCAAGGGCGATCGGGTCGCCCTCCCCGTCCACATCGCCCGGGTATCCGTCGACTTCGTCGAGGAAGAGATACCGGGCCGGCATGGACCGCAGCCCTACGGCCGAGTTGGCGCCCGTCATGATAAGGACGCCGCCCGGAAACTCCTTCGACTGCACCGTGTTGCCGCTGTCGCGCGCCCGCGGCTCCTTCACGAGGTCCCGGAGAGCATCGCACTCGTCGATCAGCGGCGCGATGCGCTGCTTCGAATTCCGCTTGGCCGTCTCTACCGTCGGCTGCACCGCAAGCATCGGCCCCGGCGCCTGGTGGATCACGTAGCCGATCCAGTTGTTTCCGGCCTCCGTGCCGCCGATCTGGGCGCCCTTCATGAACACGACACGCTGGACCGGCGATGAGGTCGACAGCGCGTCCATGATCTCCCGCAGATAAGGGGTCCTCTCCGTCCGCCAGCGCCCAGGCTCGCTGGCCGCCTTCTGGGATAATACCCGATACCGGTCTGCCCATTCGCTGACCGTGAGAAGCGGGTCCGGGCGGTAGCCGTCCGACCACGCTCCAGCGACTGCGGCCTCAGCTAGCGAGGCGTAGTCGGGGCTCAGACCGTTCGGCGAGGTGTTCTCGGACATGCCGCTCAAGGGCAACCGCCAGTTTGACCTGATCGACGCCGATTTCCGCTGCGATCAGCGGCGCCACCCGCATCGGCCAGTTGATCCAGGCGTCCCGCTCGATGCGGGCGATATCGAAGACGGAGGATTGGACCCGCTCGGCATCGACCAGCCGGCCCGACTTGATCTCGAACTCGAGCTCACGGAGCTTCGCGAGGTAGTTCTCCTTCTTCGTCTGCGCTTCGGCAAACGAGAGGAGCTGTGGAGCATGCTGACCGGGCTGCGCACCCTGCGAACCGGCGTTCGCGGCCTGTGCGCGGCCCTTATTGCCGTCCCGCCACGGCGTCCCGACCAGAGCCGGATCAATCGAATCGTCGTCGAACGCGACGAGCCGTCCCTGTGAGAGGCCACGTCGGACGAGCGCCTCAGAGCACCCGTCGAGCCGAGCAAATTCCCGCCGGCTGATGCCCTTCGCACTCATGCTGCGAACACCCTTTCAGGCCCTGCCGGTAGCGAAATCGTGCGCCACGCCTACCCGTATAGCGCCGAGGCGCCAGGGGCCCCGGTAGAAAACCCTACCCTACGGAGAGGCCGTGGCAGATTTGCATCGCCCAGCTCCAAGTTGGCGCAGTCACGAAGATCAGCGTTGATTCCCGTCCGCCGAGTCTCAACCATGCTCAGCAGTGGGGCTAGCAAAGGCTAGACATGACCTGGGCTCTCACCAAGAAGGCGTGTGCCGTAGTCTCCTGCACAATGATGCTCGCCGGGTGCGGCATGAAAGTGCCGGAATACGAGCCATTATCCCCGTCACCTCGTACGGCCGCCATATTCACGAACAGGATTGCCAATTACGTCCGTTGCGAACTTCGCGAGGCGGTCCATGACGGACTGAATACATACGGCGCTGGACTCAGCTGGCTCAAAGACTGGTCGGCTAAGGCGACACTGAAAATCACCATCGAAGAGAAGAGCAGCATCTCACCTGGACTGACTTTCAATCAGGTCCTTCCCGCGGCAATCACCCGCTTCGTTGGCAACCCACCCGTAAGCACCCAGCAGAGTTCTGCCGTGGCTCTCGGCGCGACCGCCGGAAGCACTGGAACGCGGGTCGATACTACCGAATTCTTCTTTGTATTCCGCGAACTGCTGGCGGAGCGCCAATTGCTCGAACAGTTAGGGCGACCAACCGAATGCATTCACCTCAATGGTATCGCCATCGAGGGAGACTTGCGGATCGCCGACAAGATCCACAACATGGCTCTTGTAAGCCGTACTCCGTACACGGTCTCGCGCCCATTCAAAACCGGCGGGCCACTCAACACCGCATCACACCAGATATCCTTCGTGGTCACAGCAGCCGGAAACGTTACCCCGACGTGGCGTCTTGTTGAGGTAACGGCAAACCCGGCCGGTCCATTCCTCAGCGGAACGAGGACCCGGACAGACGATCTGCTTGTAACCTTCGGACCGATCGCAGAACTCAAGCCAGGCCGAGCGGTTCGCCCATCGGCAGAACTCGAAGATGCTCACCTTGCGGAGCGCATCGGACAGGCAGTTTCCAGCGCAATCAACCGGCAACCTTGAGGTGCGTCACATGCCAGAGATCGCAAAGACTGAAGATGAAGCTAAGGCCCTCGGCTACCGGCCCCTCAACCTAGACATCCACGCATTCGATTTCCAAGCGCCCGAGCTTGATAGGGAGCGCGACTGCCTCTCTCCGAACGTGAATGTAGGGGATTGGTGCTTCGTTTCGAAATGCAGCAAGGATGGCAAGCTGATTGTCTGCTACTGCGATGGAGCAGGCGGATGCTCTCGGTGCTATGAAACAGACTGCTGAGGCGCAGAACGCGGGCACGGCGGTGGCGGCTCGGGTCAGCCGAGGGTCAGGCTAACCAGCACGGCCCGCACTGGCTTCGATGGAACTACGTCTGGGCCCACACCGCACAACAATGATCGGAACGCTTTCGGCTCTCGACGGGGCAGCTCGCTCGGGCCGAGCGTCGGTGTTGCCTTTCCCCGCTGCTGAGCTCGGACCGGCGCCGAGCGGTATTCCGTTCGAATGAACCTCGACTGCCCGCCCGGGTTGGGGTTTGCGGCCCCAGGGCCAGTGCGCGAGCGAGCGGTGAGTTGATGAAGGATGGACCTCAAGGTGAGATCGACTGCCCGTTGCCGTTGGCGACCGTAGGCGAGCTGAAGAACGCCGAGCCTCGGGAGGTCGTCGCTTCCGTCCTCCCCCTATCGGAAGAGCTCCGGATCAAGCTGGCCCTCTACTGCTACAACCGAGCGCACCTTCGCCAACTCGGCTTGACCGTAGCGACGACGATTGACCCGGAGCGACTGGCTGCACTCGGCGGTACGCTGGGCGAGGTGATCGCCAACCAAAGCCGCGCGACGGGACTGAGCTTCGGTACCGAGCCGGTCGAGGCGCCTACTAAGAAGCGGACCGAGAAGCCCAAGCCGAAGATCAGCCTGGGCGGACGTGCGTGGGTCGATCGCTGAAAGCGGGGCGCCTTCTAACGCCCGCCCCGTTGCGCTGCACGACCTAGGATGAGAGCTTCTCCCCAACGGGAGAGCCGTGATGCCCACCACACCGGCAGAAGACCAGCCACCGGGTCGGATGATACCGGGCCAGGCTGACACCGAGGAAGTCGCGCACGGGATGGTCGTGACCTTCGATCAGCCCTGCTCTGCGATCACGGACCTGGACATTCTCTTCATCCGAGCACCCTCGGGTGAACCGCTTCGCCTGCTTCCTGACGAGCAGCGAAGTGCGAACTCCGTCTACGTCTTCTTCGGGCTTGGCACGCATGCGCTGAGCCTGCGGGGCTGGCTCGACCGCATTGATGAGAGGCGGTGGCGGTTCAACATGGAGCCGCACCACGTAGAATTGCAGAAGCTGGGCGGAGACTGACCCAACTCGCTCCAGTCCGGAAGGGTTTTGAGGTGGGCCCGATTGCCCGCTGGCGTTCCTACGTTCGTGACGACAACGCCCGCTCAGCTCTTAGAACTGGCGGGCGCATCTGACCTACAGCGCCGGACTATCTGCCGGGACGGTGGAGGTTCGAACCCGAACGCGCTGCTCTCGTGCCTTGGTCCTTGCCGACATGGAAGACGCGATCGTTTCGAGGATCGATGAGCTGGTAGACGTAGAAGTCGTCCAGGAGATCAGATCGCGCGGAGCGCAAGGCATATTTCTCCTATCGCGAGAAGCCGGGGCCGCTCTGGCCACACCGACTTCTCGGACCGCTCGCTCGGGTTGATCCCGATTGTTCGAGGCAGTCCTGATTTGCTGAATCTAGTCTGCAGCACGTAGATCTGCAAGGGCTGTTTGCCTCGCTTCTACCAGCATTTCGCCAAGAAGCACCTCCACCGCTACCTTGCGAAGCTCGACTTCCGGTGCAACTTCCCCGTCGGCTCAGGCTACAACGACACGGACCGGACTATCGAGGCGATCCGGGGAGCCGAAGGTAAGCGGCTCACGTATCAACAACCTCACTAAGCCGGACTTCCGGTACAAGGTGGCACGCTTCCTCAATTGGAGGCGCAAGCATTACAAGCGGCCGATGCCGAAGATGATTCGGCGCTGGATCGGCTATTCTATCCGGGTGCCGTGAGTCGCGCGCCGGGAGAGTAGGATGGAAGAGCGATCCGTAGGGGTGGAGTCCATGGCGCTGGCGACCATGTCGCTCGCGAACCGGCTCTTGATAACGCTCGTGGAGCGCGGTGTGCTAAGCCGAGACGACGCCAAGTTTATGTTCGCAGACGCAATAGCTGAGCAATCTAGATTCCCAACGCCGACCAATGCAGACGCTGCCTACCTGCTTGAGCAGACGCGGGACTCACTCGAAAGGGTATGGACCGTCCGTCCGTAAGCGGCACATAACCGTCTGCCATCACTTCGATCCTCCGCCCTTCTCAGACTTTGATTTCGAGACGGTGGTGCGCTTCTGCGACTGCGCCGAAGCCTCCTTCAACGGCTTCGGCGGGGTGCTCAGTGCGCCCCGCAACGTCGCCTCAAAGCGGCGTTGTGCCTCTCCTCGCTGTAGCTCTCAGACTGAGGCTTCTCGCCCATGGATACCTCTAAGGTCTACGACTACGACCCGCGCAAACTACCACAAGAGCTACTAGCGGCGATTGGGCTGGCGATAGCTAGTGCGGGACAGACGGAGTCTGTGGTGGCCGATGCGATAGGGGCCTTCGCGGGTAGCGACATATTCTGCTCGCTCGCAATCACAACCCACATGGCACCTAAGCTGAAGCTGGACGCGCTCGGCTCCTTGCTCGAGGTTCAGATCAGCGATCCCGAAATCCTGGCCGATTTCGACGACCATCTCGCCCACATCGACACTCTATTCGGGATGAGAAACGCGCTCGCTCACGACAGGTGGTGTCGAGACCCTGACACCGGCGAGATATACAGGATCGCTCTAAGCGCGCGGGGGCAAATCAACATCCGCCCTGTTCCTACGACCGTTCAGGATATCAGAGCCCATGCGGCCGCGATGTACCAAGCGGGCATGCACCTCCAGGAGATGTTGGTCCTGGCAGGCTTTGAGCCGAAGTTCCCGGCGGATATCCGCCCCCCGGCTCACCAGACCCGCGACGCGCGAAGAGCGTTCCGAAAGGCTCGCCTGAAGGCGTCCAAGTGAGGGGTTGAGTGCAGGCCTGACCGCCATCTAACTACCTCTTGGGGCTTGTGGGACCGCGTGTATAATGGGGATCAAAACCTATGTTTTTGATCGCAGGTCTGCCAGCGGGATCTTCGTCACCGTATCGCGCCCAAACATCCGAACGATGATGCGGATCGGATCGTCTGGAGCGGCCTCACGCGGGACAGGCCCTTCGGTTCTGGCCTCGCATCCGGAGAACATGCCCTTCGTGATCACGAGTGACTGACCCGCCTCGTAGGTGTTCTTTGTGTCGTCGTATTGGCCGGAAGCGACCTCGCCGGCTAGCTGCACCACGTTCTCGACCGGCATGCGGACAGGCCTGCCCCCGCGATCCCCGAGAACGGCCTGGACGCCCTCGACCGACTTCATCCGTGCCCAGTCTTCGTCAGTGATGTAGCCGCGCGGGCCGGAACCGATGCCGACGAGTACGTACCGGAGGAGCAATGGCCTCTCGAGCTGGCGCTTCACTCGGAACCGGCTGGAATTCCAATAGGTCTGCACCGGAAGGAACACGCTGAAGCCGAGTTCCTCCAGATCTCGCCGAACCTCCCATTCCTGTCCTGGATAGACGAAGAGCGCGAACCAAGACCGCGCCCAGATCTCCTCGACGCTGGGAGGAAGGGTTCGCTGATCGAGCAGGATGACCCGCTTAGCCGCGAGCCTCTCCTCGGCCTTCTGGACGCTGTGCGCCTTCACTGCGACTGCCGCCATCAGCCTCTCCTGTCCTGTGCATCGGGGCCATGAGACGCGGATGCAGCGTCGATGAGCCGGTTCTGCCGGCGTGCAGCTGACGCCCTCTCCAGGAGGACATCGTTCCAGTCGAACCCGAGCCGCTCCGGGATCTCGACCCGCACCTTTCGGTCGCGAACGGCCAACCGGTGGGCGAGGGCCAGAGCTGCAGCCTGCCCCCCGAACTTCGGGTCGTTGTCGCCGAAGATGATCACCTCCCGGACCTCGTCGGGTGGTGTCCAGTGCGAGAGGATCGTGGCGTTGGTTGCCGCCCAGCACGGCACGCCGAAGAGGCTGGCGGCGGCGAGCGCGGTCTCGATGCCCTCGGCTATCCCGAGGACATCCTGGTGAGGGAAGAGCCGTACGGCGCTGCCCCTCGTGATCGTCCCCTCCATGATCCGGCGGGGTTTTTCGACCGGAGCCTTGCCGCCTTCCGTAGTCAGGTACGTTCGGTGCAAAATCGCGGGGCGCCCATCCGGGGCCATGAGCATGGCGATCATCGCGGGATGCCAGCTCGGCACGTCATCCTGGTACCGGATGCGATGCGCCGTTCGGAGGCATGCCGGGAAAGCGGTCAGGCCTACCCGGGCTCCTAGCCAGAGGGCGGCTGGATCTCCGGCCTGAACAGGAGTGCTCGAGGCCCACAGCCGGTTCATGGCGCCCCGCTTCTCGTCATCGCTTCGACCCGGCTGCTTGCGCGTGGAGACGGGGGCTGAGCCGGACCCGATGATCTCCTCAATGCGATCGGCGGCTTGCCGGAACTCGATGCCGTTCGCAGCCATGACGAGCTTGATCCCGTCGCCGGCACCGCAGACCGAGCAGATGAACGTGCCCCGACCATCCCGGTCGTCGAACCGGAACCTATCCTTGCCATCTCGGCAGATCGGGCAGGCTGTGTGCTTGCCGGTCAGGTAGGTCGGCGCGATCCCGAGCTGGGGTAGAATCGCGGGCCACCGGCCGATGGCGCGGGCGCTAAGAGGCTCGTGCATGCGACGCCCCCTTGCTCTTCACCCAAGCGATGTTCCTGGAGCGCACCCAACCCAGGACATCGCTCTCTGCCGGGATGCGATGGTGTGAGAGGTCGCGCGGCCAAACGCCGAACTTCTCCCGGTACTTCTGGCTCACCCAGCCAGACGAGTAGCGGCGTTCAGACGCGATGCTGTTCAGCATGGAGAACCAGCGCTGTTTCTCAGCACGGGTAGGCTGCGCCTGCTTGGGCCGGCGGGTTAGCTCGACGAGATCACCGTCCTCACACTGGACGTTGGATTGTCGCTCAGGTTTGAACCCGCAGCTCGGGCAGAGCGATACCTTCGGCGCCTTCAGGAAGTGGCACTGTGGGCACTCCTTCGGGAGCGGCTGCTCGACCTTCCGCTCGACCGCTCCCCTGCCCTTCCCGTCGTCGAGATGCTCCTGGTGAACATCGGTGACGAACCCGAGCCGGAGCGTCGTGTCCGAATGGTCGAGGACGAGGCAGTCGGCCTTGCCAGGGGCGTTGCGGAGCCCCCGCCCGATGATCTGGACGTAAAGCATTCGGGACTTGGTCGGCCGGGCGAGCGAGATGCACCGCACGTCCCAATCGAGCCCGGTCGTGAGCGTCGCGACGTTGGAGACCACCTTGATCTCGCCGGCCTGGAACGCCTGCCGGATCTGCTCGCGCTCCTCACGTTTCGTCGCGAAATCGACGTAGGCGGTCGGCACGCCAGCGGCCTGGAATTGCTGCTGGAGCCGCTTGGCGTGGGCTCGGTTCACCGCGAAGCAGAGGGTCGGCCTCCCCTCCCCTCGAGCGAGCCAGGTCGAGACGACGTCCGCCACGAGGTGCGGCTTGTCCATCGCTTCGGCGAGGTCGCCCTCGTGGAAGTCGCCCCGCTGAGTGCGCACGCCCTGCAGGTCGGGATGGGTCGGGGCGAACACCCGGAAAGGCGAGAGGTAACCCTGCTCGATCAGGTCGGCCGTGTTCCGAACGATGATCAGGTCGTCGAAGAACTTGCCCAGCCCCTTGGTCCACGGCGTCGCCGAGAGGCCGATGAACGGGACCCGAGCCCACTCAGGCTGGTTCATCCACTCGCCGTAGAAGTCGAACCAGCGATGCGCCTCGTCGATGAGGACGACGTCCGAGACAGGCGGGCGGCGGCGCATCAGTGTCTGGACGCTGCAGACCTGGACCGGCTGCCGGGCGTCCGAGAGCGGGTGGAAGCCCTGCATGACTCCGATCGCGTCGATGCCCTCGGCCTGGAATGCCTCGACGGTCTGGTCGATCAGCGACAGGGCCGGGACGGTGAAGATCACCCGCTTGCCCCGGCTCAGGGCGCCCTCGACGATCAT